>Ga0316217_10000677_pt1 | contig 47261 bp, 42 predicted proteins | sample 1anoAmetaG_FD_203633 | JGI IMG/M metagenome (GOLD analysis project Ga0316217, IMG submission 203633) | Freshwater microbial communities from Trout Bog Lake, Wisconsin, USA - 1anoA | ecosystem: Environmental > Aquatic > Freshwater > Lake > Hypolimnion/Profundal zone | place: USA: Wisconsin...
CGTTTTGTTGATACGCTTCGGCCCTCCGCCTTGCATCCGGGCCTTTTCCGGCCCATCGTGAGGCCATTGGCTTCTCACACACCCTCTTAGTCATGAGCAGTTGGTCCAATCAACCACAACCGGGTGATGAGGCAGTCAATATTCTGGTTTTAGCCATCCTCTTCGTGTCGGCCGGTGGCGGATTGGTTTGTGCAATCGTTGGGCTAATCAAAACGGCCCAGCACCAAGAAGAGCGTTCATGCTTGGTCGAACTGCTTGGCACGCTTGGCACAGTTGCAACAGCGGGACTGTTCTTGATTTGGATCATCCTTTTCTCGACGGCATTAAGCTACGGCTTCAAATAGCTGATGGAGCTTTTTGTTCGCGGTGTCCCGGACGATGATGCCGCACAATGGCCCGAAGGTCACGTTTCACGTCTTCACGTTTCCAACTCCACCACCGAAAACTGATCCAGATTCAGCGTCGTGATTTCCCCATCATCTTTCTTCAGGGTGAGGCGATCGAGCCACAGCTTGTTATCTTTGTAATGGGCAAACCAGCTTCCGGTGGGTTTCTGCTGGAAATCGACGATGGTGCCGGTGGTTTGGCTAACCTCAGGTGTGATCGCGCGCGGGGATTTGCTGGGTTGCGCGCACCTTGACGCCGGGAACCAATCGGGGGCGAATCTCATCCATACAGTCGCCACGGTTGACAGCCAACGGTGAAAACGGCAACCGCTAGGCCAGATTCGGGTGGTGAACCTTCACCCATGCTTCGGCATCAATTGCAAATTGCTGGACGGTCTTGAGCAAACCATCGGCGTCGGAGTCGGTCACACCGCCGGCAAAGCCGTACTCGCAATCGTTGCGCTTCATGCGACAGCCGTCGAAATAGGCTGATAATGCGGCGAAAGCGGCATCGGCCGCTTCCAAGGCCAGGAAGGTGTTGTAATGCCCGCCGACTGATCTGGGACGATAGCCTGCCGCCCGCACGATGATCAAGGCGAGCGTCCGCGCGGCGTCGTAGGCCATGGTGAAGCGTGCATCGGCCGACAGATTTGCCGCCGCGGTAACGTCTTTGAGGCTGCGGGTCACAATCGAACGCAGGTCATCCAGTTCCGCCTTGCTGGGTGGATTGGCGGTTACGCGCTTGTCAGCCAGCAATTTCGCCCAACTCATGCCTATTGCCTACCACAAACAGCTTGGGTTTGTCCAATACGCGGGTAAGAAAATGATCTCGGGCCGCACGTTTTTTGGCGAATTCCGCCGGATGATAGACCGTGGGGTTGATCTCCCGGCCAAGCAGTTCCCGCGCCTGGCGCAGCGGCAGGGCCAGTTCCACCGGCGCTACGGTGCCGACCACCATCAGGTCGATATCGCTGTCGCTTTGTTCGTTACCGGCGGCCATGGAGCCATAAACAAAGACCACCGGCAGTTTGGCGGCCAGGGGTTGCAAGGCATCGGCCAGCACATCCACCAAGCCAGCCGTTTTCAACAACAAACCGCGGAGGTCGGGGAAAAGCGGCGAATCGGCATTGGCTTGATAATAAACCATCCGTCCTTGCCGGTGGGTTTTGAGGATGCCGGCAGCGGTGAGATTTTGCAGTTCGCGTTGCAGACTGGAAGATGGCACACCCATGCGGCGTGCCAGTTCGGATACATACCAGGCCTTTTCCGGTTGCATGAGCAGCGCCGCCAAAATGCCTTGGCGGGTCTTGGGAAACAGCGCTTCCAGGGATCGGACGATTCGCATATTACGTAATTGTTTACGTAAATAACGTAATTGTCAAGACGATCATCTTTCAGGAGAGATTCCATTTTTGCAAGTGGCTCACCTGGCTTAATTTTGGGGAGCAAATCAGGGGAGTATAGAGCAACAAGATAACAATTGTTACACTTGGCCTACTCCTTCTAAAACGTAACAAAACGTAACATCGCCGGGCGGAAAAACCCGCCGGATTGGCCCGAAAATGCGGTTTTTGCCCAGGTTACATGTTACATCGATAACGCACGAACGTAACGCGCGGCCGGCGGTATAAGCCCCTACGCCACACGCCCATTGGGAGGCTTTGCAAATGGTTCCCGCATGTACATGCGGGGCTTCATTGTGCTTATGGTGCTGCGATGGCTTTATAGCCGCCGCAACGTGTCCTCGAACGTCTTAATCCCCGCACTGGCCCCGATGGCCAAACAGCAATCGGCGGCCACGCGGTTGGCGAAACGGCCGGCTTGTTCCAGCGGCATGTTATGTTGCAACGCCGTCAGCAAGCCGCCGAACCAAGTGTCACCGGCGCCGGTGGTATCGACCACCTTGATGGGGTAAACCGGGACGGTGACCGCAGACTGGCCATCGTCCAGATAGCAACCTTGGGCGTCCAGCTTGATGCCGATCAGGCCGGCCTTCATGTGCCGGCGGAAGATGGCGACCATTTCGCGCGGATCGCTTTTTCCAGTCAGGGCGGTGGCCTCGCTGCGGCTGGGGGCGAATAAATCCAGCAGCGGCAGGATTGGTTGTAATAGCTTCCAATCGGCGGGAGGATTGACGGTGTCCAGGGCGATGCGCGTTTGCGAGGCGGCGGCGCGCAGTTCGGCCAGGACGGCGGGCAATTGCGGGGTCAGCGCGGGCAGCAGGCCGAAATAGCCGATCTGCACCCAACGGCATTGGCGGAAGATGCGAAAAGCTCGGCGGAAGGCGGCGGCGTCCAGTTGGGGGGTCACGCCGGGGGTGTGGTAGAAGCAGCGTTCGCCGCCGGGTTCGACGGCGACCACGGTGGCGGCGGTTTGGCCGCCGGGGATGGTGAAGATCGACTGTGTATCCACGCCGCTGGTGGTCAGTTTTTCGATGACCGCCCGGCCCAGCACGTCATCGCCGACCAGGCCGGCGGCGGCGACTTTCATGCCCAGCTTGGCCATGGCCATGCCGGTGTTGCAGACGTTGCCGCCGGTGGTCAGGGTGATGGAATGGACCAGATGCATGCCCCCCGGCGCGGGCGGGTGGCGTAAATCCACCGGCTCGGCAATGAGGTCGGCGACGATTAGGCCAAATAGTGCGGCGTCCATGGGTTATTTTTCAATTTCGATGGCGGAAAACTCATCGAGATTAAGCGTGGTGATTTCGCCGTCGTCTTTTTTCAGGGTCAGGCGATCCAGCCAAAGTTTGTCGTTCTTGCCGTGGGCGAACCAACTTCCGGTCGGCTTTTGCTGGAAGTTCACGACGGTGCCGCTGACCTGGCTGGCCCAGGCGTAATCGCGTGCGGCGATTTGCTGGGTGACGCGGACTTTGACGCCGGGCAGCAGTTGTTGGCAAATGGGGTCTTCCATGGTGGGTAAGGGTAAGAAGCGGCGCTGCAAACGGCAAGGGCGGATACATCCATCGCGATCCGGCAGACGCACGTCAGTGCGTCTGCCAAATCCCCGGCTTTACATTCAGGCGTTGGGCGATTATCTTTACTCCACAAGTTGAATGCGGTAGCCGTCATCCCTGCGCGGTTTGGATCGACTCGATTCCCCGGAAAGATTGTCGCTTGTGAAACGGGCAAACCGTTGGTGCAACATGTGGTTGAACGCGCCCGGCAATGTAAGCGCATCGATCGTGTTTTGGTCGCCACCGACGATCAGCGGATTATCGATGCCCTGGAGCCGTTTGGCACATATTGCGTGATGACCTCGGCGGCGCATCCCAGCGGCACCGATCGCATCGCGGAGGTGGCCAGGGGCTTAACGGCCGACATTTTGGTCAACGTGCAGGGGGATGAGCCGGAAATTGATCCGGACACCATCGATGCGCTGGTGGACCGGTTGGCCAACACGCGGGATGAAATGGCCACGGCGGCCACGGCGTTTCCGGCGGACGCTGACGTGGGCGATCCTAATTTGGTCAAAGTGGTGGTCGGATTGGATGGACGGGCGCTATACTTTTCCCGGTCGCCCATTCCGCACGTGCGGGATGCCAGCACCACCCAGCAGGCGGTGACGTTTTATTTGCATCAAGGCATCTATGCGTACCGGCGGCCATTTTTGTTGACCTTCGCCGCCTGGCCGCCGACGCCCTTGGAAAAGATCGAAAAACTGGAACAGCTTCGGGTGCTGGAGCATGGCCGGTCGATGTATGTGCTAAAGACGCAGCGTCTGGTGCATGGCATCGATACGCCCGAACAATACGCGGAATTTGTGCAACGCTACAAGATGAACCATTTGCAGGAGGCAAAATCATGACCAACGAGGAACTTCTGGCCAAGATCGGTCAATCAACCACGGAAGAAACCGAATTTTACATGCCCATGCCCGATGGGTATCGCGCCGGCCACCATAAATATGTGGTGGTGGTGGGCACGGTGATGAGCGGGCTGGGCAAGGGGATTTTCTCCTCCTCGCTGGCCAAGCTGTTGCAGGATAAGGGTTTGAAGGTCGCCCCCATTAAGATGGAAGGCTACTACAACATCGACAGCGGCACGTTGAACCCCTACCGCCATGGCGAAGTGTTTGTTCTGGACGACGGCATGGAAACCGACATGGACCTGGGCACCTACGAACGCCTGCTGGACATGGATTTGTCGGCGGCCAATTTCATCACCAACGGGCAGGTGCTTTCCGCCGTGCTGAAAAAAGAGCGCGAAGGCGGCTACCTGGGCCGCGATGTGCAATTCATCCCGCACGTGACCGGCGAGATCAAATACAACCTGCGCAAGCTGGCCGCCAAGAGCAATGCCGACGTGGTGTTCGTGGAAGTGGGCGGCACGGTGGGCGACTTTGAAAATCAGGCCTATCTGGAAGCGTGCCGGCAATTGGCCTACGAAGAGGGCGAAGGCTCGGTGGTGTTTGTGGTGCTGACCTACGTGATGGAGCCGGGCTCGCTGGGCGAACAAAAATCCAAGGCGGCGCAACTGGGCATCAAGCGGCTGATGGAGGTCGGCATCATGCCGCACATCGTCGCCTGCCGCGCGTCCAATCCGGTGAAGGAGAAGGTGCGCGAGAAGATCTCCATGTACACCAACGTGCCGATGAAGCGCGTGGTGACCATGCACGATGTCGAGAGCATTTACACGATTCCCGAGGCGCTGCGAGCCGCCGGCATCGACCGCGAAGTGCTGACTTTGCTAAGCCTGCACGGCCGGGTGGACCAAAACCGCGAAGACCAGGCCCGCTTGAAATGGCACACGTTTGTCGATCGCATCGGCAAAGCCAATAAGGACATCACCCTGGCGGTCACCGGTAAATACACCAGCTTGCGCGATGCTTATGCCAGCATCATCAAGGCTTGCGAGCATTGCGGGGTCCACCTGGGCTGCAACGTGGCCCTGAAATGGATCGACACCACCACCATTGATGAAACCAACGTGGCCAAGCGTTTGGCCGACGTGCATGGCATCATCGTTCCCGGCGGTTTTGGCGTGCGCGGCACGGAAGGCAAAATCGAGTGCATCCGCTATGCTCGCGAAAATAAAATGCCCTACCTGGGATTGTGTTTAGGCTTCCAAATGGCGGTGATCGAATATGCCCGCAATGTTTGCGGTATCAAAGGGGCCAACAGCACCGAATTCGATCCGCACACGCCGGCGGCAGTGATCGATATCCTGCCCGAACAGAAGATCATCGAAGGCTTGGGCGGCAACATGCGCCTGGGCGGGAAAGACGTGCAATTAAAACCCGGCACGCTGGCGGCCAAGTTGTTCGACAACGCGGCGCAAATTCGCCTGCGCTTCCGCCATCGCTATGAAGTCGATCCGAAATACATCCCCACTTTGGAAGAGCATGGCCTGATATTCAGCGGCAAGCATCCCAGCCAACCGATCATGCAGATTTTGGAATTGCCGCAGGATGTGCATCCGTATTTCGTCGGCACGCAGGCGCATCCGGAATTGACCAGCCGCCCGTTGCGGCCGCAACCGATGTTTATGGGATTCTGCAAAGCGGCGATGGATTATGTCGATGGCGTGGCGAATGGAACAACGACGCAGGATACGGCGTCGATGGTGTGAATACATAGTCGGTTACGCCGATTCTTTCCGCAATTCCGGCTGCAACGTGAACAGGTTTTGCCGGCCTTCGACGATATCTTCGTTGATGACAAATTTTCCGCGCTGTTGCTGATCGGGCAACTTGTACATCAGATCGAGCATGACCTCTTCGCAAACCGCGCGTAAGGCGCGGGCGCCGGTGTCGCGCTTCAAGGCTCGCTCGGCAATCAATTCCAACGCGCCGGGGGTGAACTCCAACTCGCTGCCTTCCAGACGGAAAAACTTCTGGTACTGCTTCACCAGCGCGTTCTTCGGCTCAGTCAAAATGCGAATCAGCGTGGCCACGTCCAGCGCCTCCAGCGTGGCGGCCACCGGCATCCGCCCGACAAACTCGGGAATCATGCCAAATTCGACCAAATCTTCCGGCTGCACTTCTTGCAGCACGTGTTCGCGGTTGCGGTCCACGCGGGCTTGGGATGATTCGCTGTTGAAACCGATCTGCCGTTTGCCCAGGCGCTTGCGGATGATGTCTTCCAGCCCGACAAACGTGCCGCCGCAGATGAACAAAATATGCGTCGTGTCCATCTGGATGTATTGCTGCTCGGGATGCTTGCGGCCGCCCTGCGGCGGGATGTTGGCCACCGTGCCTTCCAGCATTTTCAGCAATGCCTGCTGCACGCCTTCGCCGCTGACATCGCGGGTGATGCTGACGTTGTTCTGCGTCTTGCCAATCTTGTCGATCTCGTCGATGTAAACGATGCCGCGCTGCGCCGATTCCAAATCGAAATCAGCGTTTTGATACAGCTTGAGCAGAATGTTCTCGACATCTTCGCCGACGTAGCCGGCCTCGGTCAGCGTGGTGGCATCACCGATGCAAAACGGCACGTTAAGGATGCGCGCCAGGGTTTTGGCCATCAGGGTTTTGCCGCTGCCGGTTGGGCCGATCAGCAGCACGTTGCTTTTGTCGATTTCCACATCTTCCGGCGACCGGCGGGCGCTATCGGCATCGTTGCTGGTTTCCACCGTCGTCAGCCGCTTGTAATGATTGTGAACCGCCACCGCCAAGGCTTTTTTGGCGTACTGCTGGCCGACCACAAACTGATCCAAAAATTCCTTGATCTGCCGCGGCGAGGGAATGCTGCTAAACAGCGGCTGGCCGGCGGTGAGCTTGCGCCGTTCCTGGCGGATGATGTTGTGGGCCAGATCGACGCAATTGGCACAGATATAAACATCGCTGGGGCCTTCGACCATCGGCCCGACATCGCGGGAAGATTTCTGGCAGAAACTGCACGTGGTCAACCGCCGCCCGCGAAAACCGTTGCTGGCGGGATTATTGGGATTATTGGTAGGCGGCATGTTCCCCGGCCCCCCAGGGCCGCCGGTGCGATTGATGGTTGCCATCGGCTGCAATTCCTCACAGGCCGTCCACCGGCCCAACACTTGTTCCTGCGGTCTTAATTACTGCTAACACTATCTTACCGGATGGCCAGCCGGAAACAAAAAGGAAAATCCGCCAGGATTGTTTATCGGTCCTTGGCCCGGCTGCGGGCTTTGGCCAAATCCAGCTCGGTTTGGCTCGGCCCGCCGGGAGTGTTACGCAGCAAATGGGCCTGAGTTGCCGCCAAAATCGATTGTTTGGCCTTGGCGAACTCTTCATCGGTTAATTGCCCGGCATCATGCAGCCGCTGCAAGTCGTCCAGCGAAAACGCCACTGGATTGGAGTTATCCGGACCTTGCAATTTCCGCTTGGCCATCATGATCACCACGCGCCCGACCATTGCCATGCCCAGGACGATTAGGCCGGTGACAATAATGGCGTAGGTTGGGTCGGAGGGAAGTTGCATGAGAAAAACTCTAGGGTTGGCGGGGGGTGAGGTCAATAATCAACCAGCCATCATGAGAAAAATCACCAAAGCCAGCACCGCCAAGGTCACCACTGTCCCGGCTATTAATTGTTGCAACTTGCGCGACCGTTTCAAGAACCAACGTCGATTAAGCGTGAGTGCCGGCGCAGCCAACACGGAAAGTAAAGAAAAGCCAGCCGTCAGGTACAATTGGGGGTCTTTGGTGAAGTTCCGAAAAACCATATGGCCCTGGGATATTTCGATTAAGGCAATACTGAAGAAGATCACGCCGGGCAGCATGGCCATCCAAAGCGGAATGATCGTAATTATCCAAGCGCGGTTTACTTCGGCACCGATGGTCAGTTTGATTTGCGTTCCGCATTCCGGGCAGCGCGGCGTGGTGAGCATACGCAAATTGTATTTGCAAACCGGACATTCGACATCACGATCATGCAGGAATTGCACGAGCATCGTGGTGTCGTCGTCGGTATCAGTCGGTGCGGTCATTGGAAACTCCGAGTTCTTTCCCCCTCGCCCGGTACTCCGGGAGAGGGTTGGGGTGAGGGCGTTTTTGCGATGCAAACAGCATACGCCCGATCCGAAGAACCCTCACCCTGGCCCTCTCCCGGAGTACCGGGCGAGGGGAAAAATGCCGAATATCAGGGAGAGCCGGGGCGTCCCCGCCCCGAATTCCGGGCCGAGGACGGCCCGGCTCTCTGGGGACGTCGCCTTACGCCAACGTTCCCAATTCCATCTCATGCAGACCCTTGCCGGCGGGAACCATCGGGTACACGTGCTCGTTCGGCTCGACGTAAAAATCCACCAGCACCGGCCCTTTGTGCGCCAGCATTTCCTTCACCGTCTTGGGCACGTCGGCTTTGCTGTCGCAGCGCATGCCGCGGATGCCGAAGGCCTCGGCCAGCTTGGCGAAGTTGGGGTTCTTCATCGCGGTGAAGCTGTAACGCTTCTGGTAGAACAAATCCTGCCACTGCTTCACCATGCCCTGGAAATCGTTGTTCAAAATCGCGATTTTCACCGGGATGTTGTATTCGGCAACCGTGGCCAGTTCGGCACAGGTCATCATGAAACTGGCATCGCCGTCGATGTCGATGACGATCTTGCCGGGATTGCCCAGTTGCGCGCCCATGGCGCTGGGCAGGCCAAAGCCCATCGTGCCCAGGCCGCCGCTGGTGATCATCTGGCGGGGGTAACGCCAGCGGTAGAATTGCGCGGCCCACATCTGGTGTTGGCCCACGCCGGTGGTGATGATCGCGTCGCCGTTGGTTTGCTTGCTTATTTCCTCGATGACGTATTGCGGCTTGGCGTTAACGCTGTCGTCCAGGTAGCGGAAGGGATAGCGCTTTTTCCAGGCATTGATCTGCGCGAACCATTCGCTGCGCTCGTGGTATTCCAGCAGTTCGGCCATCGCTTCCAGCGTGCCGCGGGCATCGCCCACCACGGGAATGTCCACGTCCACGGTTTTGCTGATGCTGCTGGGATCGATGTCGATATGGATGATCTTGGCCTTGGGGGCGAAGGTCGCCAGGTTGCCGGTCACACGGTCGTCAAAACGCGCGCCCACGCTGATCAGGCAATCGGATTCCTGCACGGCATAGTTGGCAAACGCGCTGCCGTGCATGCCCAGCATGTACAAGCTGCGCGGGTCCAGTTCGTCAAACGCGCCCAGACCCAGCAGGGTGGTGGTGACCGGGATGTTGCCGCGCTCGACCACCTTGCGCAAGGCCGCGGCCGCGCCGCTGATAATCACACCGCCGCCCACGTACAGAATCGGGCGCTTGCTGCGGTTGATCAGTTCCACGGCCTCTTCCACCTGCTTGCGATGGGCGGTCTGATAAATGGTTTTGCGCTTCAGCACGTGGGCACGCGGGGCATCATCCACTTCGCGCGTACAAATCGCGTTGGTGACATCCTTGGGCAAATCCACCAGCACCGGCCCCGGCCGGCCGCTGGTGGCAATCAGGAATGCTTCATTGATGATGCGCGGCAGATCATGCACGTCCTTGATGAGATAATTCCATTTGGTACAGGGCCGGGTGATGCCGGTCACGTCCGCTTCCTGGAAGGCGTCGTTGCCGATCATCTTGGTGGCCACCTGCCCGCTGAAAACCAGCACGGGGATGGAATCCAACTGTGCCGTGGCCAGCGGGGTGACGGTATTGGTCGCGCCGGGTCCGCTAGTGACGATGCACACGCCCGGCTTACCGGTGGCGCGGGCGTAGCCGTCGGCACAATGCCCGCTGCCCTGCTCGTGGCGGTTGAGGATGAACTTGGCTGGCGTGCGATAGAGCTGGTCGAACACCGGCAGGATCGCCCCGCCGCCGTAGCCGAACATCACTTCCACCTTATGCTGCTGGATGAGCATTTCGTGGAAGATTTGCGCCCCGGATTTTCCCTTATAACGGGGCTTGGCATCGGTGGCGGGCGTCGTGAGCTTAATATCGTTGGTAATCGTGGCCATGGTAACACTTCCGTTTTACTTATTCTTACTTCGGCAAAGCCCAGCGATGCTATCGGATGGGGCAGTGCGCTTCAAACAAATTCTGCGACAAGGAGAAGGATTTTACGTCGAATCGAATCAGGGTTGAGGTGGGCCGGTCGCCAGTTACCCCAGCCGCTCAGGGCTGGGATGCCGGTCGGTCCGGCCTAGCGTACAGCCACCGTAAGTACGGGGCGTACCAAGGAAGCGCGAAGTTGGCGAGGGCGTAAGGTCATAGCAGCGACTGAGAATGATACCCGGCGTGGCGGGAAATTCAAGTAGATTCCCCAGCGGTGGCTGTTGCATCAAAGCCGTCAGGGCGATTACTGCACGCGCACGCGCAGTCTTCGGCCCACCGATTCGGCATACCTGGCGATGGTATCCCAGGTGGGATTGGGTGTGGCATCGTTTTCCAAGCGGGATAGATTGGCCTTGCCAATGCCCGATTTTTCACCGACTTCGGCCAACGACAAACCCTGCCCTTGGCGCGCCGCCTTGAGCTGCGCGATCACGCTTTGCATGGCTTCGTGGCGGGCAAAGCTCGCCCGGCCTTTGGCTTTGATCAGGTCAGCCTCTTCACGGTCGATCTTCCGCGCCAGCCGGGACAGTTCGCTAATCCGCGCCGGCGTGATCTTGGGATGGGTTTTGCGCGTGCTGGGCATATCATGGCTCCACTTCGTAAGCGGTGATCGGATAAACCGTGATCGCATCCACAACTTCGTAAACGACGGCGATCCGCCGGCCGGCGGGCGTGTAGCCAAACACGATCGGGCGTCCGCTGGAATCGCTGACGTCGTGGCCCACCGGGTTGTGAATGACATGTTCGGCTTCCTGACGGCTCACCTTGTTAGCCAAAAGGTGCGCTTCGTTCTCTTCGGTCCAAAACACCTCCAGCCACGGCATACCGATTCTCCCTGGTTATCTTACCCGACAGGCACCGAGTTGTCAAATATGATAACTGCGCTTCAACCGCGATGCCACCCCCAACACCACCGCCAGCGCCACTTGAAAGATGACTCCGCCAAAAACTTCGTCAGCGTGCTCAAAACGGTAGCTATAAATCGCCGACACGGTGCGCAGCACCGAACCATTGGCCAGCCAATATTGGCCATGCGGGGTGTCGATGGTCGATGCGGCCGCGGAATAAATTAGTTGCGCCAGAAATGGCCCGATCCAGATTACCGCCACAAACAGCACCATGACCAGAATATACCTTTTACATAACCGGTGGATGATTTTGGCGCCCAGGTAAACTTGTGCCACCGCCGCCACCAGGGATACGACCAGCAGACCAATAGGCTGACTGGGCCGCAGATCAGCGGTATCGGCAAAACTGATCGCGTACACTACTGCCACCGCGCCGGCCAAAATCCAGAAGGCAACGATGGGCTTGCGCAGGTTGGCCGCCGCCGGCCCGGCAATGGCCCGGCGGATATGGTAATCGGCTTCGGCACGCACCTGCGCTAACACCATCACCAAGCTAATCCCCAGCCCCACGTAAGTGGTCCATGCCAAGGCATCGAGCCGGGTCTCGAAGTTCCAGTAGAGGGCATTCCTGCCGGCTATGAACTGCATGGCGACGGCCGACACGCCCACCCATAAGATCAGCAACACCAGCGCCGCCAGCGGCGTGAGCAGCATCAGCCGATCCGAGGTAAACCGTCTTGCCGCGGCGCGGATAAACAGGGCCGAAAAAAGCAGTTGTGCCACCGTCGCCGTCACCACGAACGGCAAAAGCTGGTTCGCATTCGGCCCGCCACGCATAAATTGAAATTGCAACAACTGCGGCTGCACACTGATTAAGAGCATCATGCCCGGAACCACCCGGTACGCGCCCTGCATCAGAATCCACGCGGCGATGCTCGTGAACGTGTAAACCACACCGGCGTTGGCGACCCAGGCGAGCATCGCAAACAGCGAACATAAAAAGAGCGTGGTACCCACCATCGCCAGTGTGGCCGCCGCCACCAGGATTGGTTGCACACCGCCAAACGAGCCGACGATCAGCACGATCACCAGATTCACCACGCACAACGCCGCCAGGTGCGAACACTGGCCGAAGATGTAGCCGAGAATCGCCGGCACCGGCTCGATGGGCATGAGCCGATGCGATTCGATGCGCCGGTTGGTGACATCATGGCGGATGGCCGAAAACACGCGGATCGGCGCCCACGACACCACGCCAAACACTTGCAGGCCGAGCAATCCCCACGCCCAGGTTTCGCAAAGACCTCTTTGTCCGTTGGGGCCTTGCATGGAAATTGTCAGCAGCACTCCGCCGCCGACCAGCAAGCCATACATGATGCAGTAGGTGACCAGGGCGCGCAATCCACCGGACAGGCGGAAATGCACCCAGGTCATCGCGTTGCTGAAAAGGGCATCGATCATGCGGTTCCCAATTTAATCCACCTGCCGTATGCCGCTGCGCAAGTACGCTTCTTCCAAATCCAGCGTATTGGCGGTAAAGCTGGCGATGGGTAGTTGTAGTTTCATCAATTCAGCCAGCAGTTCGGCCGCTGCGGTTTTGCCGCTGTGATATTCCAGCACGAAACGTTCGGTGTCGAACTCGGCTTGGCTGACGCCTTCGATGGCCAGCACCGCCGACCGGGCATTGCCCAGCGAGCCGGCCAAATGCACCGTATACCGGCAACGGTCGCTGCTGGAATGCGAAATCTCCGCCACCGTGCCAAGCCGCACGATTTTCCCCGCCGACATCATGGCAATGTGCGAACAGTATTCTTCCATGTCGGCCAAAATATGGCTGGAAACAATCAGCGCTTTGGATTGGTCGCGCAGGTTCATCAGCAATTGCCGGAACTGCGCCCGCCCCGCCGGATCCAACCCTGCGGCCGGTTCGTCCAGCAAAATCAACGTCGGGTTGGGCAGCAGCGTTCGAGCGATGCCCACCCGCTGCCTCATGCCGCGCGAAAGCTGCTGGATTTTCTGATCGGCCTTTTCCCGCAGCCAGACTTTGTCCAGCCAGAATTCGATGCGTTCATCCGCCTCGCCCAGCGAAAGGTTATAGCCCCGCCCAATGAACCGCAGAAAATCGCGCACGGTAAGATTGTCATACATCGCCGGCGTATCCGGCGTGAAACCGACATGGGCCAGAATGGACCGGTCGCCATCCAACAACTGGTCCAGGATATGCACCCGCCCGGCCGAAAGCTGCTGCAAACCGGTGATCGCCCGCATAAGCGTGGTTTTCCCGGCCCCGTTCGGCCCGATCAGCCCCAGCAGATCGCCCCCGGTCAGGGTAAACGAAACCCCATCCACTGCCCGCAGTGGACCGAAGGCCACGGTAGCTGATTCCACCCGCAGGATCGTTTCGGGCATGGCAGTAGGGTATGCGGATTTGCCGCGGACGCAAGAGATAGAAACCAGCAAGGCACCAAGACACCAAGAAAGCGCAGAGCCTTACGCCGCTTCCAGCAATAATCCTGTGCGCCCGCCCCAGCGCAGTTTACGGTAGGCTTCCACCGTGACCGTGCCGCTATTTAGCAGCGGTTGTAGCAGATCGGCGGTGATGTCGGCGTGATCGACCAGCAGCCGCAGGGCGGGCGTGGCTTGGGTATCGATTGACAGTTGCGGCACGGCCAGGCGGATCAGGTCGCGGTTCTCTACCATCCAGTGATAGGCTTTGCTGACCAGCGGAAGCTGGCTGAGGCCTTTGCCGGCGATGGCCCATAAGGCCAGGCGGTGATCGCGGCCAACGGCTAAGACCGCGGCTGGACACATCGGCGGTTTGATCGGGCATTGTACCCAGGCATCGGCTTGCTGATGCAGAATCGCCAGCAGGATGGAGGCATCATCGTTGCCGCCGGGGGGAAGGTCGATCACTTCCGGCAAATCTTCCGCAGGGGTTAATTTCATCACCGGGTCGGGGGGCTGCGCTGCCGCGAAGGGCGAAGCCGTTGGCGGCGGCTCAATTTTTTCCGGCTCGCGTGAATTTTCCAGGAAGTTCGTTACCGCCTGCCAGTGCGGCGCGCTGCCGACAGAGGGATTTTGAGGCGGGCCTTGCCAGCGGAGCAGAACCTGTTCGGTGACGCCGGTTACGGGGGCAATGGCCGGCTCACGTTCCAATTCGTAATCCAGGAACTGCCGGCTCACACCGGCGAACTTGCGGTACACGGTTTCCGCTTCATCGGCGTTGGCGGCATCCATCACCAGCAGCGACAGCCCCGGCTGCGAGCCTTCGGACAAGCCTTTTAAGGTGCGATAGCTGGATACCACGCCGTCGTTGTCGGCGGTACACATCAGCACCCAATGCGGGATTTGGCCAAGCAATTCGCGGGCGGCATCGCTGCGGATGTCGGCCAGCGAAATAATCCACCGTTTCACGTCAAAGGCCAGTTCATTCAACGTTTGTGCGATGCGCGTGGCGTCCAGCGTGGTCAATATCTCCGGCTCGGCCGGTTCGGTTTCGCCGGTTTCAAAACAGGTCAGGCGGAATTCGTGGTCAGCCAGTTCGATCAAGCCGATGCGCCCGTGTTGGCTGGCAAGATATGCGGCATATTGGCTGATACGTTGACGATAATCGCCGGCCAGATGCGCGGCGATGACGGCGCACACCTGCTTGAGTTCTTCAACAGGTTCGACGGGTTTGGGGCAGACAGTTTCCTGGCTGACGGGTGTACTTGGCCGCGCCGCGCCCGGCGGCAGTCGTTGCGGCCGCGGCCGCCTGCCGCCGTCGCGCAACTGGCTTAGGAACAAATGACTGATCTCGCTAAGGCTGGGTCGCGTCGGCTCCATAATTTGTCATCACGTTTTGACCATCGCTCGCGGCACCAACCCTTAACCTTCAATCCACTTCGACGATATTATTCAATTCGCCAAACTGGTTGGTTTCCACATGGCGGTTGTACGGATCGGTCATCCATTTCCCATCCACCACAAAACGATAGCGATAGCGGCCCGGCGGCAACGGCAATTTGGTGATCCACTGCCCGGGTTTGTCCGAACTCACCAGCGGCGTGGACATCGGCGACCAGTTGTTGAAATCACCGGCCAGCAAAACTTTTTTGGCCTCGTCAAAACGCGCGGCGAAGATCACTTCATCATTGACCTGCTTCACGCCGTAAAATTCCTCAATCTTCTGCTCGGTCGTTTTGATCGGTTCAACGGGACCATTTACCGCTGGCATTTCCTGTGGAGTCGCCGGTGCCGCCATCACCATTTCGCCAAACCGGCCAAAATTGTCCGCGTCTTCGCTGCCGATGGTTAACCATTCCGTGGTCGGCACCGCCGTGGGCACCGGCTCGGCCGGAACCGTCTTGGCAGGAACCGGCTCGGCCGGCACAGCCGTCGGCGGGGCGGCATTGGTCGTGACCGCATTGCGGCCAAACTGGATATTGGTCAGTTGCGCCAATTGCTTGGCACGTTGCACCAGTTCCTGCGGGCGGGTGAGCCGTTCGACCGGTGTTGGTTCCAATTCCGCCGGGTGATAGCCCATCAACTCGCGGGCCAGATTGACAAAATCCTTGTAGCCCCTGCTGCCGGGATCGTATTCGGTGATCGGCTGGCCAAAACTGGCGGCTTCCTTCAATTTGGTATTGAAGTTGACCGTGCTTTCCATGAGATATTCTTTGAATTTGGCCCGCAGTTCGGCCAGCACCTCGCGGGCCAGTTTGGTGCGGGTGTCGTACAAGGTGGGCAGCACGCGGATGAGGATTTCCTTGGCGCACTTGTCGCGCAGCACTTCCAGCGTTTCCATCATCCGCGCCAGCCCGTGCAGGCTGAAATAGCCGGTCTCCACCGGGACGATACATTCATCGCAGGCGCGCAAGGCGTTAAACGTGATCAGCCCCACGCTCGGCGGGCAATCGACAATGCACCATTTATAAGTTTCCTGCACCGGCTGCAAAGCCTTGCGCAAGCGATCTTCGCGCCCCTCCCGGCCGGCGAAAACCTGCTCGAACGCCGCCAGCTTGATGTTGGACGGCGCCAGATCGAAATCGCTGGCGATTTGCCAAACCACATCGGCCACGCGTGCCGGCTTGCCGTCGCTTTCTTCAATCAGGGTATCGTATATGGTGCGTTCGATTTGTTTTTCGGGCACGGCCAGGCCAATGGCACAATGGCCTTGCGGGTCCATATCGACCAGCAGGGTTTTATGTCCCAGCCGGGCCAAACACGCCGCCAGATTGATGCTGGTGGTGGTTTTGCCGCAGCCGCCCTTTTGATTAATGATCGCGATGGTGCGCATGTCGCCTTCCTTGGAACGCAGCGCCCACAATGGGCTGACCGTAGCGGCGGTCGGCGGCCGATTACGCGGATGCCAAATTCGATCCATCTCCGCGCGCAACGCAGCAGGCCGCATCTCTCAGATGTAATCGGGCAGGACAGGCAGGGAACTTTAGTTTTATCGGACAGTGGCGCAAAGCCAAAGATGAAACGTGAAGACGTGAAACGTGACAAAGGCAATACCGCTGTGTGCCTAACAGCGCGTCGGTCCATGACCGATTGCCTAGTCTTCGTACAAATCGGCGGTGTAATGTTCAGTAACTTGGGCGGGTGCATCATTTTTCAGCAATGGGAAACTTTTCGGAATTTGCAGGACGAAAGGCGATTTTGGACCAATGAAGCGGGTTTAGCGAGGGCCACACATGGATTTAGATGGGGTCGCTTCCGTAATGGCACAGGATTTGTAATTGGTGCGTCAACCGCGCCCGTGTGGCGTTTTTTATTTGAAAGGAGAGTTCAGTGGCAACCGATTCCGCTTCTTCCAGCTCAGTAACTCCGAAGAAGACACTAGGTCTTACCGGGTTAACGAGCAACGCTATGGCGCTCATTGCGCCTGGCGCATTCCTGTGGCTCACCTATGGGCCTCAGGTTCTGACCGGCGCCCCGGGCGCTGGCATGTCCATGTGGTTTGGCATTTTGGCTGCATTGCTGTTGTGTTTAGCAACCGCTGTGGCTTATGCCGAGCTTTCCAAACTTTACCCAGGTGCTGGTTCGAGCTATTTCTTTGCCGAACAGGCGTTTTTGTCCAAAAAGCAGGCCTTTAAGTGGGCCCGCGTGTCCAAGTTCCTGGTCGGTTGGGCCAGCCACCTTTATTATTGGGTTTACCCTGGCGTTATGGTGGGCGTAACCGCGCTACTGGTGGGCTATCTGCTGGGCATCCTGTTCCCCAGCACGTTCGCCGCCGGCTATCCCAGCCCGCTGTTTATGTTCCTGTTTAGTGTCGTGTTCGCCTTTGGTGTGGCCTACATCGCCTTCCGCGGCGTGGGTGGCACCACCGGTGTCAACGCCGTCATTAACGTCATCCAGATTGCCGCGCTGATCATCTTCTCTTGCATGGCGATCGGTCATCGCATGAGCGTGAAGGAAGGCGATCCGGTCTATGTACTCGGATCGAACAACCGGGCGATCAACTTCGTGCAGGATACGATTCCCGATACCACCAAGACTATTCCTGATTCCAAGGATGCCACCAAGCAGATCCAGGATCCGACGGCAACCCTGCCCAAGGTTGATGCCGATGGCAACCCGATACCGGTGTACGTCGTGGCCGATGACAAGGGCAAGATGCTGACCGGTGCCGATGGCAACCCGATTGTGGTAGCCAGTGACGACAAAGGCACTATGCCCGCGCTGCCGGCCGGATCGGCTTCCGGTGCCAAGATCATTGCCAAACCGTTCATCGTCAGCTACCAAGGTGGCATTCTCCCGGACGACAAGGGCGTGGAAACCTACCAATACCACGAATCCGCCAGGTCGGTCTTGGCTCCGCACAAGTTCTCTTATGTGATCATCCAGGCTTGCGTGGCGATTCTCATCCTGGTGGGTTTTGAATCGGTCACCGCCATGGGCGAAGAGGCCAAGAACGCCAAGCGCGATATTCCCAAGGCGGTCATCCTCTCGCTGGTGATCCAAGGCGGGTTCTGCTACCTGCTGGAATACTTTGCGACCAACTTCTACCTGCATAGTGGTTACCAGGCCACCGCCAATGCCTCGGGCAGTTCGGCCCCGCTGGGCGATATGATGCAGTTGGTTGGTGCCTGGGCGTTCGGCAGCCCGACCAAGGGCTACTACTTCATGCTGATCCAGGCCTTCACGGTGTTCCTGGCCTTGATCGGCACCACCCTGAGCTGCTTGAGCACCGGTGCCCGCGTGACCTACGCCATGGGCCGCGACGAAGAAGTGCCCACGCACTTCGGCATGTTGCATGGCAAGCGGTCCACCCCGCATACCGCCATCTGGACGCTGGCGATGATTTCCGCCGTGCTGGGCTGCCTTACCGTAGCCACCTACTACTGCGGCCCGGCCGTCAGCGGTGGCACCAAGGCTGCGTACGACAGCACCGTGGCGGGCTTGCCCAATAACTTCTGGTATGCCTTCGGCACCCACAAGCTGTCGTATGATACCGCGTGCAGAATACCCCAGAGTCTGCTGACCATTACCCTGATCAGCAACTTCGGAACCTTTGTGCTGTACATGATGAGTTGCTGGATTGCCGTGGTGGCTTTCCATGAACACAAAATGCACAACTTCTTCAAGCATAAGATCATTCCGATCTTCGGCTTGCTGGCGAACCTGCTGTGCATGGTGTTCTATCTGGTTGGCCCGTTCTTTGTGCCTGGTATGAGTTGGCACGAAAGCTACCTGGCCCTGGCAGTAGCCGCGGTCTGGGGCATCTATGGCGCGATTTACTTTGTCGGTCGCAGCAAAAAAACTGGCAAGCCGATCCTGCTGGCGACGCCGCCAACCGCCACGCCGGCCTAAGCGGCAGCAAAACAGTCGCGTCAGACGCTCGATTGATATCTGAGTCCTTAACCCCACCGGCCGCCCCACAAGGGCGGCCGGTGGTTTTTTTATAGGCACAAAAAGAAAAGCCCCGCATGTCCATGCGGGGCTTTCTTCTTCTGATGCGCAAACTTAATTAATCCAAATTCATACTCATCAAGAACTGCGCATTGCTCGGCACTTTTTCCAACCGGCCCTTGAGCAGTTCCACCGCTTCCACCGGGTTCATGTCGCTCAAGACGCGGCGCAGGCGATAGACCAGTTCCAGTTCCTTGGGATCGAGCAACAACTCTTCGCGGCGGGTGCCGCTGGCGTTGATGTCGATGGCCGGGTACACGCGGCGGTCCACCAAGCGGCGGTCCAGGTGCAACTCGGCGTTGCCGGTGCCTTTGAATTCTTCAAAGATCACTTCGTCCATCTTGCTGCCGGTGTCGATCAAGGCCGTGGCCAAAATCGTCAGGCTGCCGCCTTCTTCGATGTGGCGGGCGGCGCCGAAGAAGCGTTTGGGTTTTTGCAAGGCGTTGGCGTCCACACCGCCGGTGAGAATCTTGCCGCTGTGCGGAACTTCGGTGTTATAGGCGCGGGCCAGGCGCGTGATGCTGTCCAGCAAAATCACCACGTCCTTGCCGAATTCCACGTAACGCTTGGCTTTTTCGATCACCATTTCGGCGACCTGCACGTGCCGGCTGGCCGGTTCGTCAAACGTGCTGCTGACCACCTCGGCCTTGGTGTTGCGCTCCATGTCGGTCACTTCTTCGGGCCGTTCGTCAATCAGCAACACGATCAGGATCACTTCCGGATGGTTGGCGGTGATCGAGTTGGCGATCTTTTGCAGCAGCACGGTCTTGCCGGTGCGCGGCGGGGCGACGATCAACATGCGCTGGCCCTTGCCGATGGGCGTCACCAGATCGACGATGCGCATGTTCAGGTCTTTGGGATCGTGTTCCAGGATCAGGCGGTTTTCCGGGTGCAGCGGGGTAAGGTCTTCAAAGTTACTGGTGTCGGTGATGCGTTCGGGGTCTTCGCCATTGATGGCTTCCACGCGCAGCAGGGCAAAATAGCGTTCGCTTTCCTTGGGTGGACGAATCTGGCCTTGCACCACGTGGCCATTGCGCAGGCCAAAGCGGCGAATCTGGCTGGGGCTGATATAAATGTCGTCGGGGCAGGGCAGGTAGTTGTATTCGGGGCTGCGCAGGAAACCGAAGCCATCCGGCAGGATTTCCAGCACGCCTTCACCGTACATCAAACCGTTCTGGCGGATGCGGGCGCGGAGAATTTGGAAGATCAAGTCCTGCTTCTTCAAACCGATGAAATCGGGGATGCCTTCTTCCTTGGCGATGTCGTGCAGTTTATGCACTTCCATGGTCTGAAGGTCTTTGATGTACAGCTTGCCGCCCTTGACCTGCTCGTATTTGGCGTTGGTTTCGGCGTCAAAATTGGCGACATCATCGGCGGCCGAGGAAACCTGCGGGGGCGGCGCCGGTTTGGGGGCCGGCGGTTCCACGCGCGCTTCAACCGGGGCAACAGCGGTGTGCTTGGGTGGCGGCACCGGCTTGGGTGCCGGCGGGGTTTCCAGAACAATCGCCGGACGAACCATCTCCGCAATCGCCTCAGGGGTTGGGGCAGGTGTTGGTTCCGCAGCCCGTGCCGCGGCTGGCTCGGCAACCGGTGCCGCGGCGGTATCCATTAGGGTCGGTTCCGCGGGTGAAACTGTTTCCGCTACGGGGGTGGCAGTTTCGGCAGTATGTGCTTTGGTTTTCCGCGTTCGCGTGCCGGTGCCGGTGCTCTTGGCCATGAATAAACTCCTCAAAAAGGTATGCGCTTAAATAATTGAATTTCGACGGTTTCTTTCCGCCGACGATATGCCTCGCCCCAGGCGGGCAATATCCAAAAAAACTCAATCCGCCTTCCTGGCGGTGAATCACTTGCTGAAAATCGCGAGAATACAGGATAGCACTTCTCGGACTTGGACGCGGATTTCCACCGCGTCGGCAGTGTTAACAATGGTATATTCCGCGAAAGCCCGCTTCTTGTCCAGTGCCCATTGCGATTTTTCTCGCGCGGTCAACTGTTCCTTACTCCAAGCTCGTTGCCGCCGCACTCTTTCCAAACGCGTTTCCCACGGACATTCCACAAAAACCACGCTATCGCACTGCCGATGCAAACCGGTCTCATACAATAGCGGTGTATCCCATACAAAAGCAACTGGTCCGCTGTTATTTATCGCCTGCTGCATGATTTGCTCCCGTTGCGTGGCAACAAGAGGATGCAAAAGTTCTTCCAGCCGCCGCCGCTGCGATGGGTCGTTAAAGACCATGGCCGCGATCTTTTTCCGGTCTACTGTCCCATCGGCCTGAAAAACCTCGCCTCCCCACCAACTGCGCAGCGTTTCTTTCACTTCGGCGGTTTCATAAGCCTGGTACACCTGCTGATCGGAACTGATCACCACGCAGCCCAGTTCGCCAAACAGTCCGGCGACAAAGCTCTTGCCGCTGCCGATGCCGCCGACAATGCCGATGATGGGCTTCCCGCCAAACATGGTTCCACAGATTACACCGATTCCACCGATTAAAATAGCAATCCCCGGCTGTCGCTGGCTTCGACCAGGTTTCCCGCCGGGTCGCGCACCAGCACGGTTTCGCTGCCGGGCGTTAAGCCGCGCTGATGGGTAAATTCTATCTCCAACTCAAAAAGCGTCTGGATCAATTCCGCCAGCGACGGCACCACCACGCGCAGCGGACGATAGTCTTCATGCTCCGGCGGCATTTCCAAAATTTCAAAACGCAGGCGAAAATTCTCCGCCCGGTATACCAGTCCATCGTCGGCATCTCGCTCAAAACGCAGGATGCCCAGGTAGAAAGCATCCAACGCCTGCCATTGGCCGGCCAGACACGGCAAATGGCAATCACCCACGGCCACCAAACTCACCGGCGGCGGGGGATCGACACGCGGACGCACATCCTCCACCGGTGCAAACGCCACCGATGCTTCGAGTTCGATCGGATCGCGGCTTTGCGGTTCGAGACTCATGGCAATGATATCCGCTTTTTTCAATCGGCATTTGGCAATCGGCATTGACCTCAATGCACGCCGCGGGCCGCCAGCCAGCGCTCGGCATCCAACGCCGCTTTGCAACCCATGCCGGCGGCGGTGATCGCCTGCTTGTAAACCGGGTCGGCCACGTCGCCGGCGGCAAAAACGCCATCGACACTGGTGGTGGTGCGATAACGGTCTTTCAAGACGATGAAACCCTGGCCATCGACCTCAAGCTGGCCATTGAGGAATTTGGTGTTGGGTGTGTGGCCAATGGCCGCGAACATGCCGGCGGCTTCAATGGTGCGGGTTTCGTTGGTTTTGATGTTCTTCACGCGCACGGCGGTTACGCCACGCTCTTCGTCGCCCAGCACTTCATCCACCACGCTATTCCACACCGGCTTGATCTTCGGGTTGCTCAGCACGCGCTCGGCCATAATCGTGCTGGCACGCAGGGCATCACGCCGATGCACCAGATAAATGGCGCTGGCAAATTTGCTCAGGTGGCTGGCTTCCTCCGCCGCCGAATCGCCGCCGCCCACCACCACCAGCGGTTGGTTGCGGAAGCGCGGCAATGCCCCATCGCACACCGCGCACGCCGACACGCCACGGTTCTTATATTTCTCTTCCGATGGCAATCCCAGGTAATTAGCGCTGGCCCCGGTGGCCACCACCAGCGCATGGCTTTGCAGCTTGGTCCCGCCGCTGTCTGCTAGCACAAATGGAACCTTCTTGAGATCGACGCTGGTGATATCGTCGGTAACGATGCGCACGCCGAAGCGCACTGCCTGTTCGCGCATCGCTTCCATCAGTTCCGGCCCCAGGATGCCTTTGGCGAACCCGGGAAAGTTCTCCACCTCGGTGGTGAGATTCAACTGCCCCAGCGGCAAGGTGCCGCGCAAACGGTTTTCTTCGCTTAGCGCGCCCTCGTAAACCACGGGGTTAAGATTGGCGCGGGCGGCATAAATGGCGCAAGTCCACGCCGCCGGACCCGAGCCGATAATGACCAGTTTTTCTGCCATGTTCACATTCTCCTTTTCCTTTTTCCCCTCGCCCGGTACTCCGGGAGAGGGTAGCGTGAGGGCTGCTTATATTATTTGGCCGCAGCCGCGATGGTTTGGCAAACCACATCCGTCACCTGCGACGTATTGGCGCTGCCGCCCAGATCGCGCGTGTGATTCTTATGATCGGCCACCACCACCCGGCAGGCATTGTTAATCGCCTTGGCCGCCTGCGGTTGATTCAAGAAATCCAGCATCATCGCCACTGACAAAAACGTGGCGATCGGATTGGCGAAATTCTTCCCCGCGATATCCGGGGCGCTGCCATGCACCGGCTCAAACATGCTGGCCATCTTCCGCGTGGGATTGAGATTGGCGCTGGCGGCCATGCCCATGCCGCCCTGAATCGCCGCGCCCAAATCGGTGATAATGTCGCCAAACATATTGGTGGTCACGATCACATCATAAGTCTTGGGCTTAGTCACCATATACATAGTGCAGGCATCGACATGGTGGTATTCGGTCTGGATAGCCGGATATTCCACCTTGATTTCTTCAAACGCCCGCAGCCATAAATTGTGCGCGAAACGCAGCACGTTGGTCTTGGCCACCAGCGTGACTTTCTTCCGCCCGAACTGCTTGGCGTAATCGAACGCATAGCGTATCGCCCGCTCCACCCCGCGCCGCGTAGTCACTTCAATCTGATTGGCCACCTCGTATGGCGTGTTCTTATAAAGGAACCCACCGTTGCCGCAGTACAGCCCTTCAGTATTCTCCCGCACGATCACCATATTGATGTCATCCGGCCCCGCGTTCTTCAGCGGCGTCGGCACCCCCGGCAGCAATTTGGTCGGCCGCAGATTGATGTATTGATCCAGCTCGAAGCGCATCTTCAGCAGAATTTCCTGCTCCAGGATTCCCTGCGGAATTTGTGCCGACCCGCGCGGATCGACGCCCACCGCCCCAAACAAAATCGCATCGTGCTGGGCCAGTTCCTTAATAGCCGCCTCCGGCAGCGTTTCCCTGGTCTTGAGATAGTGTTCCCCGCCGTAAGGGAAATCGGTGGTTTTGACCTCAAAGCCAAAGCGGCCGGCAACCAGCCGCAGCACTTTCAAACCGGCGGGGATGACTTCCCAGCCCACGCCATCTCCGGGCATTACCGCAATCTGCATGGTGATTCATTCTCCTGAAAATTAAGTCCGCAGAATAGGCGGATTTTGGCCGGGCGGCAAGCCGGGTGGTATAATGTCCACATGGAATGGAACCGCTACATCGAACGCGTTCCGGGTGTGATGCTCGGCAAGCCGGTCTTTTGCGGAACCCGCATTACCGTCGAGTTCATTTTGGAACGGCTGGCGCAAGGTGCGGCGGTGGATGAGCTCCTTCGCAGCCACCCAACGCTAACCCATGAACATATCAAGGCGGCGCTGGCGTATGCGGTTTCGGTCGTGCGGCAGGACGAATTGCTGCTGAGCACCCAATGAAATTCCTCGCCGACGCCCACATCAGCCTGGAGATGGCGGCGATGCTCCGCGGCTTGGGGCATGAGTGCTTGGATTCGGCGGCGATCCCGTTGCGGATGCCTGATGTTGACGTGCTGCGCATGGCTCGTGACGACGGTCGAGTGGTGGTGACTGCCGACAAAGATTTCGGGGAATTGGTGTTCGTGCATGGAATTGCCTGTCCGGGCGTGGTCCTGATTCGAATTGGCCTTGCCGCGGAAACCGACCGAGTGGCGTATGTTCGCTCCGTGTGGCCCACGGTCATGTCCCGTTTGCCGGGATCGTTCCTGACGATTACCGAAGCGGGCGTTCGCGCCAGGCCGATCCGGTGAGCGACTCCCGCCAGCGCGTGGACGCAGAGCAAACCGGAAATTTCTCTTCCCCTTCCGACGGCCTCACTTCCGCACTTGCAGGTAGTACGCCCACAGGCCGACCGTTTCGCGGGCCATGAGGTAAGGTGTCTGGCTGAGAATGTAACTCTGGTGGGCTGGTACCGTGAACACGTCAATGCCGGCGCGGCGATACGTCATCTTGATCCGTGGCAAATGGTAGAAATGACTGACCGCCAGCACGCGATGCAAATTGTCGCGGGCGAAAATCGGCAGCGTGTCGGTCACGGTGGCGGCAGTATTAAGCCCACCGGCGTCCAAAATGATCGCCGCATCAGGCACACCAAGTTCCAGCGCCATCTGCCGCATGGCGTTAGGTTCGCTGATCGGGCCATCGCCCGGGCCGCCGGAGAAAATCACCACGCGGGCCAATCCCTCATGATACAACTGGCAGCCGGTGCGGACGCGATCCGCCAGCGCCACCGATAACGTGCCATCGGCATAGACACGTGCGCCAAAGACCACGATGGCATCGGCAGGACGGCGATAGTCCGTCAGGCCAAAACAAAACATCTGTGCCAACGGGAACAACACCAGGCAGGCGAGCATGGTGCCGGCGAAAATCAGTCGGCCCAAGCGCGGCTTGGATGGCGACTCCCTCGCTGCACCCGACCGCATTGCCAACAGAATCATCCCCAGCCCCGCCGCCACCAGCAGCGAGAAGGGAACCGGGAAACTGCTGGCGATGTCGCCTCTGGCCAGCAGCACGAAGAATCGGCCGGCATTGGCCAAGGCGACGATCAGCAGCACTGCCACTGCCGCTTGAGATATACGACGATGCCACGGCCCGGCATGAGGCCGCAGCGCAAAGGCCAGCAGGACCACCGCCGATAGCAGCAACAGAATTTCCGCCAGCCATGGGGGTAGGATGGACAGATCGATCCACCAAAGATTGGCATCGAAGTTTTTGCGAATCACGCCCATCAGGAAATTCAGGGCCGTGAAACCGCTCAAGAATAGAGACAAGCCGCGTGCCAGTGGAATCAGCAGAGTTGCTCGCGACATCCGTTTCGCCTTTCAGTGCATCCGTACGCTGGCGGTAGTTTAGCCGTTGCCGCGGAACACGCCAGTTTTGACAACGTGATGACTTTTTATGCCAACGCGCCCCGGATGCAGTTGCGCACCGCTTGCAGATCGCGATCCGATAGATGACCGATGACACGTATCGCCGCCGCGGGCGACATGCCGAAATAGCAGCGGAACAGCGATGGGCAGCGCAGCCCCGCTGTCGCCCAATCCTGCAAAAGGTAGTCGGTCGGCGTCAAGGGAATGTTGGTTTGGCTGGTGACAATCGCCAAAATAACGTCGGGCCGGTGGGCATGATAAAGCGGGCTGGAGATGACCACGGCGGGCCGGCGCTTCATGCCCATGGCACCGGCAAAATCGACAGTCACCACATCACCGCTGGCGGCTATCGGATTCCTCGGCATTTTGCTTGCTGGCACAGGCCAACGATGCGACGGTGAAATCGTCCAAATCGGCTTGCGCCCATGAATCGTCCACGTCAACGGCGCTATCGGCCGGCGCGGCGATGCCGTTCAGAATCATCGCCGCCAAACGCAAGCGATCCGCCGGCGGCAGAGGCTTAATGGCTTGATGGTAGATTTCCGATGCGGTCATGCCGTCACCTCAACTAATCATAACGCACGCTGGTTGGTTCGACCACCGCTAAACGAGATCCATAGGAAAAGGATCCCCCTTGCTCTCAGCTCACCGCAAACGGATCGCGGTCAAGCCTTGGCGAAGGCCGTTTCCGTAGCCTTGAGCCATAAGGTTTCATCCTGGTCATTGGCAGCATCTTCGAAGATCACGATGACTTTGCCAGGACACACGCTGCGCACGTCGTCGGGAAGGACCAAACCCGACACCACCCGACACACCCTCTAAGCGAATTTCCCGGTTTTCGCGGCGGCTCGGAGTGCGCGTGTTAAAATACGGCACACCATTGATTGGAGCACCTGGCGGACGGTTTTGTCTATTATAGCCTCATGTTTAACGCACGTTTGTGGCGCTGAAATCTTGGGGCACTTTGGGGCGGCCTTGGGGCGTTTTGGGGACACCTTGGGGCGTTTTGGAGGCCTCTTGGGGCCGTCCAGAGGGGGTCGAGAGGCCTCTAGGTGAGTTTAAGCCCGGGAAACCTGCCCCAAACCCCCGGGAACCTCCGGGAAACCTCGCGGAACCTCCCATGAAAGTCGCCGAAAGTGCCCTAAAACTCGGGCCAATCTCGGGGTATTTAAGCGCACTCAACAAGTTTTTGCTGCGATCCAATGCGGTTTTGTCAATTAAATTGAGCGACGTAGCCCGATTGGAAAAATTCGTCGGAAAAAGACATTCTCGCGCGTAAGTCCGCTGGGAATCAGCACTTAGAGAAAATGAACGTGCGCATAGTGCGCAGCAGGATGCGGGGCGGGCTTTCGCCAGCTACCCACTTCCCGGATGTTTTGCCACGCCCATCGTACATGCCTACGGCGCGGCGATGCCGTTCAGAATCATCGCCGCCAAACGCAAGTGGTCCGCCGGAAAATATCGCCTCAGCGCTTTATGCAACCACAAACGGATCGCGATCGCGCTGGCTGATCCGCACGGGAATTCCGCCGGCGGCTTCGGCTAGTTTTTTCTGCACGCGTTTCAGCACCGCACGCTCGGAATTGCTGTGCAGCGTGCAGACCACTGTCATGCCGGCGTTGGCGGCTTTGATCGCGTCGTGATGGCGCATCTCGCCGGTGAGATAAAGCTGGACCTTGGCGGCAATGGCGTCGTTGAGCATGTCGCCGCAGGAGCCGGCGCCGACGGCGGCGCGGGATACCTGGCCAAGCTGCGGGCCGGCTACCAGGACATGCGAAAGCTCAAGCTCACGCTTGATGCGCTGGATGAGCGCTGGCCGGTCGGTTGGCGGCAGATCGCCGACGCGGCCTTGGCCAATCGGCTGGGCAACGGCGGCAAGCTGGATGAGATCAAAGGCCGGCTCTTCGTAAGGATGATTGGCACGCAGGGCGCGGATCACCGCGTCCACCTTGGCAATCGGCACCAGTGTTTCCAAGCGAACTTCGTCCACTTGTTCAAGTTGGCCGCTTTTGCCGATGGCGGGATGTGAGCCGGCCTCGCCGAAGAAGGTGCCGGTGCCGGGCGAACGGAAACTGCACTGGGAATAATTGCCGATGTCGCCACCCGCCCCGGTGGCGAACAGCGCCCGGCTGAGCGTTTCAAGCTGGGCCGGCGGCACGAATACCACCAGTTTGTATTGCGAAGGCTGGGCCGGCTGCAAACGCAGCGGGGCCCGGCTGGTCAGGCCGATGGCATCGGCCAGCAGATCATTGGTGCCGCCGTCAGCAACATCCAGGGCGGTGTGCGGCGAATAAATCGCCACACCGCGGCGAATGGCATCGTAAATCAGGCTGTCGGCGGTGAGGCGTTTGAGCGGGGTGAAAATCGGCGGATGGTAGGCGACGATCAAATCGCAGCCGGCGGCGCGGGCTTCGTCGGCCACTTCGGGCGTGTAATCGATGGCCAGCATGACGCCGGTGATATTTTGCGCCGGATCGCCCACCAGCAGGCCGACGTTGTCCCAGGCTTCGGCCAATCGTGTGGGGGCGATGCGCTGAAGGGCGTCGATGAGCGTTTCGAGTTTCATAGCCACACCTGAAATGTGAAACGTGAAGACGTGAAACGTGATAAATTCTCGTCTTCATCACGTTTCACGTTTTACGTTTCAATCTTCACGTTTCAATCCTCACGTTCCAAAAAGCCGATCGCCCGCATCGCCCAAACCTGGCAAAATGTAACCCTTCTCATTGAGTTGCCGGTCGATGGCGGCGGTGTAAATCGGCACATCCGGGTGCTGGCGGTGCAGGGCGGCGATGCCTTCCGGGGCGGCCACCAGGCAGACGAATTTCATGGACGTAACGCCGGCTTGCTTGAGAAACGAAATCGCCGCCGAACCGCTACCGCCGGTGGCCAGCATCGGATCGATAAGCAACACCTCGGTGTCGGCGATATCCGGGGGAAGCTTTTGATAGTACGGCACCGGCTCCAAGGTTTTTTCGTCGCGATAAACGCCCAAATGTCCCAGCCGGGCATCGGGCAGCAGTCGCAACACGCCGTCGGCCATGCCCAGGCCGGCACGCAGGATCGGCACCAGCGTCACCTGCCGCGCCAGCACCCGCCCGGTGGTGCGTTCCAGCGGCGTCTGCACCGGCCGCGGTTTGGTCGGCCAATCGCGCGTCACTTCATACACCATTAGCGATGCGATCTCGTTGAGCAAGGCGCGGAACTTACGATGATCCGCGGTGAAATCGCGCAGCTCGGTGAGCTTGGTTTGAATCACCGGATGATCGATCAAATTAACGGTGGCGGTGGTCATGGCTTCACAGATGAAACGTGAAGACGTGAAACGTGATAAATACTCATCTTCATCACGTTTCACGTTTTACGTTTCAGCCCTTTATTTCAGCATTCCCGCCTTCTGGGCATACGGGAAAATGCCGCCGGCCTCGATGATCGGCAGCACGTCACCCAGCGGGCGCAGGGCATAGCGCTCGTTCCTGGTCATATTCACCACTTCGTTCTTGTCCAGATGGACTTCCAGTTGGTCGCCGGTGCGGATTTTTTCCACCAGCCGATCCACGCTTTCAAAGGGGATGATATAGCCGCCGTTGATGCTGTTGCGGAAAAAGATGCGCGCGTAAAACTCGGCGATCACGCAGGTCACCCCCGCCTCGGCCAGCGCCAGCGGCGCATGTTCCCGGCTGGAACCGCAGCCGAAATTCTTACCGCCGATGACGATCTGGTAATCGCTGCGGTATTCGTTTTCGCGCACAAAGCGAATCCGCCCATCCGGCAATCCCGCCTGGCCATCGGGCACGGAGCTCATGGCATACATGCCGAAGAACTTGCGTTCCTCCGGGAGGGACGGATTAAACGAAAGATACTGTGCGGGGATGATCTGATCGGTGTCGATGTTGTCGCCCAGCACATACGCTTTGCCGGTGATAAGGTTTTGCATGGTGGGAATGATACGGAAAAATGGGAAAAGATGAAATCGTGAAGACGTGAAACGTGACGAATGCAGGTCTTGGTCACGTTTCAGCAGCCACGGCACCGGCCAGCATCGCGTCATGCTACATTCTGCTACATTCTGCTACCTTTTTTGATATGAAAAACGCAGTTTTGACTATATATTGCTAACAATACGCCAGCGGCCATGGGTTTGATGATTGCTGACCGCGTTGCCAAAGCCCGCAGGCTGCTTGCCACGGTTAAGCAACGCGGAATTGAATGGGGAATTTTATCCGTGCCCAGCAGGACATCCGTGGTTAGAAATCTTCTCTTGCCGCACTTGACCGGCTCACCGGCCGATCGATACGCGGCATTTGTGGCTGACCAATACGGATTTTCACCTTGCCGCCTTGGCAAACCTGGCCAGCCAGTCAGCGCGGGATATTTTTCCCTTTTCCCCGCGGGCATGGTCCGACTATAATGTTGGCATGAGTACGGTGGAAGAAATCAAGGTCGCCATCGCCAAGCTTTCGCCGGCCCAGCGCGCAGAGTTGGATCTGTTCCTGCAACAGACAGAAGACGCTTGGGACCGCCAGATGGCCGCCGACGCCAAAGCCGGTAAGTTTGACCGGCTGCTCGCCCAAGTGGACGCCAACATTGATTCGGGCAACCTGCGCGAGTTTCCATGACCGACCAAACCGATCCGGCTTTCTGGTTGGAGTTCGCCCGTCTGCCGCGCCAAGTGCAGGATGCCGCCCGCCATACGCATCGCCGCTGGCTGGAAAATCCTTTTCATCCGTCCCTGCGTTTCAAGGAGCTTACACCTGGCCTGTGGTCCGTTCGCATCAACCGGCAATACCGCGCTTTGGCGCGGCGACGGGGTGACTTGGTGGTCTGATTCTGGATTGGCAGTCATGCCGAATATGACCGCTTGATCAACGGGTAATCCGCCGATAAGCCCACAATTGGTCACCTTGTCACCGATCCATTGCCGAATGCCGATTGCCCATTGTCAATTGCTGCTTGCCGCCTTGTCATCTTCCCCCTTCCGCTGGGTTTTCGCTTTCCGCTTTCCGCCCTCCGCTTTTCCCTTTCCCCCCTTCCGCTGGGTTTTCGCTTTTCGCTTTCCGCCCTCCGCTTTTCCCTTTCCCCCTTGACCCGCTGATTGCCCGAGGTATCCTTTGCCTTTGCGGGCGGTGCATTGCCGCTAAAAAACTGCGAGGCTGCCATGGCGGAATGGATGTGGCGCAAAAAGGGTTCGGAACACGGTTCGAGCGCCAATGTGGGGCTCGACTCGGATGCCAGAGTTTTGATCTGGATTGTTTCTGGTGCTACGGTCGCACTGCTTGCTTTCTGCACCTGGTTTTTTACGCTGCGTGATACTTGGGAGGCCGACCACCGGGATGAGGTTGCGCGATTAAGCACGGAAACGATCTCGTCGATCGATGGCGGTAATCAGCAGCAGGGCCTTGAAGCATACCGTAAATTGACCGCTTTGTTAGGGAAACGGACACTGCGCGATGCAGAGCTCCATGACGCGTTTGCCGGCGCGAAAGCGAAAGCGGAATCCCTGATGGCGCAACTTGACGCGGAGCGGCTGGTGGCCGAGAAACGACATTTGCAAGTCGAGACCGCTATAGAGAAACTTCGCGGTTTGGAATCGAAGGCACAGGCCTTTATTAACATTGGGGATTTCCAGCCAGCGATCGATGCATATCAACAGGCGCTCGATTTAATCAAAGTCACGCAAGCGGACAATGCCGACTTAGCGGTGGCGGCAAGCCGAATTTTGCGAGCCAAAACTTCTGCGCTGGCTAAGCTGGACCAAAACAAAGCCGAGGCGGAAAAACGCGCGAGGGCCGCGAAAGAGCAAGCACGCCGCGATGCCGAAGAGGCAAAAATTCCGGAAATTACCATACAGCAGCTCCAGATACTTGGCGAGAAATACGCGGGCAAACGCGTCAGGATCACTGGCATCAGTTTCGGTGGGGCGGGCAACACGTTTGTTGACTGGCTTCCCGGTGTGGTTTTAAGCGATAACGGACTACAAACGGTGGTAAATGTGGATGAAATGCAGAAATGGGTCAACTTCTCGGTCTTTGATGCCGACTTGCACACCTTTTCGTTCGCGTTTGTTCTAAAAGATAAATACGGCGAGAAGCTGGCGGCGATGAAGGAGTTCCACCCAATTTCCATCCACGGTTATGTTATCGCGCTGAGGACGGCCGGGGACTACGGAATTGTGTGTGATAGGATAGATGATACAGGCGGCGATGACGGTCCTTGAGCCTACACCGATAGTTGCTCAAGTGGTTGGTGCCGATGCGGAAACTCTGATCAAAACTGCCAAGAGGCGGCAGACCGAAAAGGGAAACTCATCATGGCATTCCGATGAACGAAGCCCAATTAAAAACGCGATTCGAGGCAATCGCAAATCGACTGTTGCCACACGTCGCAATGCTGCTATTTTTGCCAAACCGAAAGTCACGACCAGAAAGCGTTCTCTACAGCGCGACCGCGTCCTTCATTGACACTGGCACTGAGAAGCTGATAGTCACCTGTGGGCATGTGGTTAGTCGTTATAATGAATTGAAGCCTGCAAACCCGGATATTGTACTGGCCATTGCAGGCAACAGAACCTGGCCGGTGATTGTGTCTGATGCAGAGTTGATCGACAATGGCGGAAAACAGTTAGATTTGGCGACGCTTCGACTTGCCGATCCCGAGCGTATCGCCTGCTGTGGGAAATCGTACTTCCGAACGACCAAATGGCCACCGATTCGCGCCCAAAAAGGTCAGCTTGCCATAATGACAGGCTTTCCTGGCATGCACCGCGAGGCCAGCGCCCGTGGGTTGGAGGTCCGTGCAACGCCAATCGCCGACTTCGTGACCTCCGTGTCAGACCGGCATATCGTTTTGGTGGATGAGGACATGGTTCGCGTCGCGGTAAAGCACAACCCCGCACTCAGCGATTTGGTGTCGCTCGGGGGCATGAGCGGTAGCGCAGTGTATGTATGGGACGACGTGCGGCAAGCGCTGAATCTCGTGGGCTTCATGTACGAGGCTGGCGAGGGAACCCACGCGTCGATTTTCGTCGCCCACGCTGCATACATACGCGCCAACGGCGTTCTGGCCCGCGATTCGATGCCGTGGTAGTCGGTCTTGGAGGAGGGCGGCTTATGCCCGCGGTAAGCGTTTTGTCGCAAGCCGATCCGGCCCCAGCGGCACTAGCAAGCTTGCGATGGCATCGTTGGTCAGAACACTCGGTTTCACCGGACCGCGTTTTTCGGCCCGGTAGCTTTTTGGGGCCGGCATCAGTTGGGATTTTGCCCTGGGACAACCTATAATCTAAAGATGGTTGCCAACAAGGATAAAACTAATGACGTCCGACCAAATTAAAGAGCGGCTTTCGGCGATAGGGACCGCAGGGTTCTGGATCACGCTCCGATCTGGTGAACAGTTGCTGTGTGAGCGACTTCTTTCTTTCGACAGCGTGCTTTCGATTATCGGCCCCGGCGGCCCCAAAATGTTGTTTCCTCCTGAAATCAAGTCAATCGCAAAGTCGCTAGCGCCCCCGGTTGCTGCCATAGTTGAAAATGGCCGCTCTAGGCGGGGGATTCCGGGAGTCGCCACCGGCCGCTCTGAGGAGTGAAACCCGAAAAATTCTTACAGGTCGTCAATGGTTTCGCTCGTTGCCACGGGGCGAATTCAATTTAGCTGCGCAAGGCCGGGCCGAGGACATTGGTGGACGTGCTGGCGCGGTATACCAGGCAACGCAGGTATTGTCTTATCCGCGTTCATGCGCGCTATCCGTGGTTAGACGAATTTGATTCAATTGAGTTTCTTCGCGGACTTCGCCGCTTCGCGGTGAAATGGTTTTGCTCGTCGGCTACGCCGCGCTGGGGTCAAACCGTGTCAACTTGTCTTGGGCATGCGTGTCCCGCTCCCACGGCCTAAGGCAGGGCGATAACAATAAACAGTAAAATGCTGCACTTTCGCCACAAGTGTAGCTTTTTGTAGCCATGCAACCCAAGAGCGGAAGGCCAGGAGTACCTGGGGAGGAGGCACCTATCCCGCCAGCGGCGCCACATCGAACAGTTTGGGCACCGCCATCGCCTCAGGCGGCATGTGCGCATGCACGATGCCGCGCGTACGCCAGTGATCCGGCGTTGGCCTTAATATGATCACTCTTGTTATCCCCGTACGCAGCGGTTCTCACCTGGGGCATTTTTTTGTGGTCAAATGCCTTGCTTCTTCATCACCGCCACTACACGCCAAAACCAGTCGCGCTGGCGGCAAGATTCATCATATCGGGCAACCTTACCGCCACGCAGGGCAAAATTCGGACCATTTAGTCGTTTTATGACCGCTCACGCCCGCTTGGGTAAAGCGAAAAAGCTTGACAACAAGCCATGGCTTTGTTCATATAGGCATTATCGCTGGGTGTAGCGATGATCGTTCATTTTCCAGGGCAGGAGTATGACGGAAGCATGGGCAGTAGCCCAAAAGTTGCGTTTGGCTTTGGCGAGCAACGTGGAAGACACGGATCGTCAAGGCACAATCCGCGCCGTTCTGGAGCAGGAAACCAAGGATTTATCCACCGATCAACGCCGGGATGTGCTGGATCGTCTGCGCAGCTTTTTCCCGATGTGGGGCGAAATTGTCGTTAATGATCCCAAGTCCAAAGAACGCCTGGATCCCAGCGATACGCGGGCCTTGGCCGAGGCGCTGGCGGCGGCGTTTCCCCGGCTCAGCGAATTGGAAAAGAACGCGGTGCGGCAGGCGTTGGGGCCGGGCATTGCCGCGCTGGCGGTGGCGGCGCCGGATACCGTCAATTCCCGCGTGGAGAAGGCTTTTGGGCGGCTGCGGCCCGCCAGCGCACCGCCGGTGGAAGCCAATAAGATGCAGGACCGGCTGGCGGATTTGTGCGCGGCGATGGTCGAGCAGATGATCGCCATTGATGAATTTGTCGCGCCCAGTTGGAAGCTGTTCCGCGGTGAAGGCAATGGTCCGGCGGTCAGGGATTTAGCCGCCAAATACCTGTTTGGGCCGGACAATGAACCCAGCCGCGGGCGCATCCGCGCCGAATTGGAAGAACAAGTCAAGCGGCGGATTATCAAGTTGATTACCACGATGCGGTTGTTCGCGCAGCGGTATGCGCAAACGCGTTGTCCGGCGATGATTGAAGGCGGTGTGGAGACCCCGGGCTGGGTCACCAGCAAATATAAACCGATATGGGAGCAATACATCGAGCTTTGCGGCGGTCGCGAGGCCGAGAACCTGGAAAGTCAGATTAACATCATGATCCGAAAGATTATTTCGGAGATGTAGAGAATGGGAAGTTGGAATGGGTACACCGGTGGCCGTGCATTGGCATGAAGGGCTGTTTCTGCGTCCGCAGCATCTGCAGATGTTGCAGAAGGCGGTGTTCGACGCGGCGATTGCCGAACGCCGGTTGGGGTGTCCCTATCCTTATGGGGTGGTGTCGGCGGAGTTGGATGAGGCTTCACTGGAAAACATGCTGGTGCGTTATCGGCGGCTGAGCGTGGTGATGCCGGGCGGGGTGTATGTGAACTATCCCGACGAGGCCGATCTGGCTTCGTTGAATATCGAAGAGGCGTTTAATGCGTCCACCGATCCGCTGACGATTTGCCTGGCGGTGCCCAAATGGGATGCGGCGCGGCCGAATACCATTGATTTGGAATCGCCGGACGATTGGCGGACGGGCAAGATTTATCGTGTTGCCGAAGTGGAGCGTGCCGATGAAAACACCGGTAAAAACGAGCAGCCGGTGCAGATACGCAAGATCAACGCCCGGCTGCAATTAAGCACGACGGAGCGCACCGATCTGGATGTGGTGCCGATTTTGAAAGTGGATCGCGGTATGACGGCGGACAACGCGGCGGTGCCGCGTCCCGATCCGGAATTTATCCCGCCGTTGATGGTGGCGCAGGCGCACGCGCCGCTGATGGAAAAAGTGCGGGATATCATCAATCTGATCGACGTGGCCAAACGCCAACTTTATTTGCATCTGCGGCCGTTGGGATCGGATCTGAAAATTCTGGCGCTGGGCGTGCAGTTTGAGCGTTGGGAACGGCTCAAAGTGCTCAATGCTTATGCCGGGCGGCTGCCCAGCCTGGCGGCGGCGCCGGCGGTAACCCCACTGGAGCTTTATCTGGAACTGCGGCGTTTGCAGGGGGAAATGGCGGCTTTTTATCCCGGCCGGCCGGAGTATTTTGAGTGTCCGCATTACAATCACGACAATCTGGCGGTTTCCTTCCAGGATTTGTTCAAGCAACTGCGCAACATGGTGCCGATGCTGCTGGGCACCGAGCCGCTGAAGGCGAAATTCGGTCCCGAAACCAATCGCATGAGGATTGCCGAGCTGACCCAGGAACATCTGAGCAAACCGACAAAATACTATCTGGCGATCGAGACGCGTTTGGAGCCGGCAGCGTTGGATAAACTGGTGAGCGATCGCAATCGGTTCAAGATGCTTTCGCGCAGCCAGGCGGATTTCAATGTCTGGGGCTTGAGGTTGCAGTACGAGAAATTTTTGCCGCCGGATTTGGTGTATAAGCCGAACCGGCATTATTTCAGCATTTACCGCGGGGTGGACGATGTGCATAGCGCCCGCGCCTGGGACAAGATCAAAGTGGATCGGCAGATTGTGGCCCGCTGGCCGGACATGACCGGCTCCGATTTTGACATGACGATTTGGATGACCGTGCCGCCGGTGGATGAATAAATCCCGGTGGTCGATACCGAGAGAGTAGCGCATGAGCCTCATCGAGCTATGTGAGCCGTTGTTTTTGGAGGTTTGCCGGGTGAACCGCGCGGTGCGCAAGGGCGCGCCGGGCACGGATCCCAACCGCATCCGCGCCAAGATCAAATCGACCATTAAAGACATCGCTGAAGCCGCCAACGCCGACCCGGAAGTGACCGAGCAATACGGGAAGATCAAGAACCACCTGCTGTACTTCACCGACTATATGATGCGGGACGTGCTGACCCGGCAACGCTGGCCAAGCTTGGCGGAGGAATATGGCGCCATGGGCGGCGACACCGAGTTTTTTGAGAACCAGACCGATGGCCTGGAAGTGACCTTGAAGGACCAATCGCGCTCGGCCACCGAACGCCTGGCGGTGTTTTACACCTGTCTGAGCCTGGGATTTGAGGGCATGCACTTCGGGGAAAAAGATTTCTTGAAACAGAAGATCGACGAAGTGCTGCGGCGGTTGCACGATTTTATCGAAACCGACGAACGCAAGAAGATTTGCAATCAGGCCTATGGTTTTACCGACGAGCGGCCGCTGGTGATTCCTGTGAAATCCTCGCTGCTGGGAATCAGTATTGTCTTGATAGGGCTGATCGTGGTGGTGCTGATTTACAACGGAGTCTCCTATTATCAGAGCACCAAGGACCTCAATCAGCGTGTCGAGACGGCAACGAAATTGCTGCATGACGCGCAAACGCCGCCAAAATGAATTGGCCATGGAACTCTCAGTGTAGAAAGCCGATATGTCGTTAATTGATGAACTGGATAAGGTATCCGACAGCAAGAAAGCCTTGAGTCTTTCCGCCGTGGGTGGTTTGATAGCGGCGGCGGCGTTGGCGTCGGGCAACAAGGCATTGATCGCGCTGGGTACGGGCCTGGGGATGGTGGGGCTGGTCATCTCGATTTATTTCAAGCTCCTGAAAGCGAAAAACAACTTGCAAGGGGAAATGCTGGGCCGAAGCCTGGTGAGCCGCGGCGACGTGGGGCCGAAATTTGCCGCCGGGGTGGAGGCTTTCCGCAAGAGCGGCAAGAGCTTGTACGATGTTCCCTGGTATCTGATGGTGGGTGAGCCTGGCGCGGGCAAAACCTACGCCATTAAACACTCTAATATCGTCACCAAGGGGATGAACGACCCGGACGCCGGCGAGGGTGGCACGATTGGCATGGACTGGTGGTTCGCTTCCAAAGGGGCGGTGATGCTGGATACTGCCGGCGCGCTGCTGACTGATCGCAAGCAGGCCGACCAATTCGGGGATTTTTTGCGGCTGGTGCGGCGTTGCCGGCCCCAGGTTCCCATCAACGGCATGATCCTGGCGATCCCGGCGACCGCGCTGCTGTCGGATACCGATGCCGAAATGCAGGCCAAGGCCGAGCTGATCGCCCAGCAGTTTGATTTCATTCAGCGTGAGCTATCGGTGCGTTTCCCGGTCTATGTCATTATTACCAAGAGCGATAAGATCGAGGGTTTCCGCGAATACTTCTATAATTTCAGCGATTCTTCCGTTTCCAACCAGATTTTCGGCTGGTCCAATCCCGCCTCGCTGGACACGGCTTTCCAAGCCGACCAGGTCGAAAAATACCTCACCGATGTCACCATCGCGATCAAGCGCCGGCGGATGACATTGCTGAACGATCCCAAGACGCCGGAGGATCGCACCAAGCGTCTGGATCAAACCGATGCCCTGTATGCGTTTCCCGAGCAATTGATGCATGTGGGCGGCCGGCTGCGTTACTATCTGGAAACGGTGTTCATGCCCAGCCAATGGTCGATGACACCGCTGTTTTTGCGCGGGATTTATTTCACCTCCGCGGTGTGCGAAGGGGTGGCTTTGGACTCGGATCTGGCGGTGGCGTTGGGCGTGCTGCCGGCGGAATTACCGCCGGGGATGCGCGCCTGGGAAAAGAACAAGTCGTACTTTTTGCGAGATTTGTTCAACGAGAAGATTTTCCGCGAAAAAGGCTTGGTCACGCCGGTGAGCACCAAGAACGTGGACAGCCAATTACGTCGCCAGAAGCTGGCGATCTTGGGCGCGGGGTTTGCGGCGGTGGCGCTGCTGGCAGCGTTCACCATCTATGCCCATGTGCAGTTGGATAGGAGCATTGGTCGAATTAATGCCTTCTGGGAAACCCCCGCGAGCGACTTGTCCAAATTGACTTGGCCGGCGGGAACCGACGCCACGCTGGCCAGGTATACCGAAAATGTTAAGTATGGCAGCGAGAATGTCGGCGACAAGGTGGATTTTGTCTTTGCCATTCCCAGGATGCTGTTGCAGATCGATGTCAATACCAATCGCAAGGCGGCGCACCGTATGTTGTTTGAGCAGTGTGTGCTCAAGCCTTTCTATAATCAGGTGGCCAGGGCATTGCATGACAACCAGAAACTCTGGGACACGGCTTCCGTCGCGCCCCATGATGTTCAACCGCAGCAGGCCTACGTCGATCTGTTGGGACAGTTGGTTCTTCTGGAAGCGTGGATGAGCAATACGCAGGGCGGGGCACTCAAACCGCAGCCGGATTTCGACCGCATGTTTGCCGCGCTGCAAACCCTTCAGTCGAATGCGTCGCAAACCCTTCCATCACACCCGTCGGCAGGCTCGGACGCGGAATGGAATAAGGTCATCCAAGCCTCTTTTAGCAAGTTCGAGCCTGCCGGTAACAACGACGACGGGCGGTTTTCCGAGACGACTTGGCTAGCCACTTCAGCGAATCGCAAGGAACTGTTGGATGAAGCGGCGGCTTCGCTTACCAGCATTAAGGATTATGGAAGTTATTATGCCGATCACGGCCTTCAGTCGCTGAACAAGGTTGCCGCGGCGATGACCACCTATCAGAAGGTGGAGGACGCCTATTTGAAAGAGTTGCGGCAGACCGATCCTAAACAGATTCCCACTGCCACAACAAGATGGACGGCATTATTGCAACCGACTTCCGGCGACCACAGTAATCCTTCGCTTGGGGATTCCAAAGGAACGCTGGAAACATCCCTGAACACGATGGATACGACGGTAATCGACCGGTTGGGCAATCACCGATTGAGTGATCTCTACACGCAATCGGTGGGCAATTCCAAAAACGTGATGGACTGGCTAAGCGGCCTGCAAGGATTTACCGGCGTGCCGGCAGGGGCCAAAGAGACTCCCGATCCGGTTGCCAAGACATCAGACGCGCTGGGCAAAGCCATTCAGGACATTGGCGCGGCGGCACAAAACAATGCCAAACAATACGACAAGAAGGTGGATGAGTTGCTGTTGCCACTGGATGTACGCCTCCTGGGCACGAAGCTGCCGCGGCACGATACCAAATCGCCGGACTGGAGCTATCAGCGTCGTCTGCGGGCCTACGGCAAGGTGGCCGAATTTGCCAACGGCGCAACGCCCGATTCCGTAAAAATGGAGGCGATTGCCGGGGACGTTGTCGAGGTGGTAAACTATAAGGAATCGACTCTGAAGACTCCCGAGGTCAATGCGGTTAAAGAGGATAATGACGATGACTACCGAAGCTGCATCGCGGCCATCAATATCGCGGGTAAATATCGCAGCCGGTTGATTTGGGACTTGGCAAATCGCGGTGATGATCTCTCGACGGCGCAGAAATGGTACGACAGAGTCGCGGCTGGTAAAGCGCCCCCGCTGCCTGCCCCGGGCGAGGCTTACGTAGCCTTTGCAGTTGACCCATCAAACAAGCCCGGTATGAATCCGGACAATGCGGCGGCGCTGTTCAAGAGCTGGCAGGAAGCCAAGGATTCCTTTGCCGGCAGTGACAGTGAACCGCTTGGCAAGGAAGATGTTGCCAACTGGCAATGGAAGGATGGTTGGGAGACGGCCCGGCAGGAATACCAGAAAACGTATAAGGAGCAATGGCAGAAGTCGCTGGAATTTGATGCCACGACGATTCGCGCTGGCGAGGTGCTGGACCAGTTGAGTAAGTCCAGCGGGGCGGACTTGGCTGGCGCCATTAACGATAATTTGAAAGGACGGTGGGACCAGTATATAAGCGCGTTGAAAGCCATTGGCGACACGGGGGAGAAGGAAGCGCTGGCGGCACCGGACTTCGAGATGCTGAAAACGGATTCCGGCGCGTTTCTGGAAATCTGGAAGAAGCTGAGCAATCCGGCAGTAGGCGGTGTGCGCGGGGCGATCATCCATCTGGTGGATCCGAAGGATTTTACGGTTTTGCAGAAGGTTCTGCCCGGCGCAAATAACCCCGCGACTAATTTCGCGACGCGTTATTGGCTGGCGATGGGCGCGGCCATGCAGGATAGATTGAAGCACGACTGCGCTGCGCAGCTCACCGCGGAACTGGCAAATATCAAGAGTCAACTGAAGTTCCCGGTGATCGAAAAAGCTGAAGCGGACGGGGACATGACCACCAAACAGATTGTCGCCTGTAAAGACCAAATTGGCAAACTTCTCGATGGAAAGGCGGATGAGAAGAATCCGCTGAAAGCTTTGGTGGGATTGGGTGACCAGGAGAGTTGGTGTGGCACGCAAAGGAAATCGATAGACGAAGTCCTTGGGGCGAAGTTTTCCATCGCGCTTGCTGAACCAAAAGATGCGACCCCAGGCACCGAGCAGGATAGGGTTAGGGCGGCCGATGGCGATGATGGCTATATCGACCGTCAACGCCCCTACGTGGCGCTGATTGACTATCCTGGCGAACCTCTTGGGCCGCAGGATGCCGTGGCGTGGAAAGATGCCGAGTTCGGAACCAAAAAGTTTGATAAGGCGGTGCCGTGGTCGCCGCCGCGGAGTCTAACCGAATGGACGCACGTCTTGATCGGGCTTCGCGCGCAAACCACGGTGGGTGCCGCAGTCCCAAAGGCGGACAATTGGGTTGACGTCGTACCCGCCAACAAAACGGGCGGTTGGAAGATATACCATCTCATCTGCCACGGCCGCGTTATTGACGATCCGTTAGCGAATGTGAAGACGAAGCGATATCTCGTGTTCTTGAAGACCAATGATGGCAATGAGATAGCTATTGAGATTAGGATTGAAACACCATAACCGTCGACGAGGGCTGAGCATTGCGGCTGACAGGCAAACAAGTAGCAAGGGACGATGGGTTGAATCGCCCGACCTTTTGCGGAAAGCGCCATGACGTCACAGTTTAATAAAAAGTTCGCGGCGATGTTTCGCTCGGGAGTGAAGCCGACGGCGGTGGCGGCGGCGTTTGGCAAGCTGCCGGGCTACGGCGACCATTTTGAGTTTCCCACGCCTTTGCCGCCGGTGGTTGCCGGCATTCGCCAAGTCATGTACGTGGGGGGAATCAAGAGTTGGGTGGGGCCATGGAATCGGCTGGCGGCCGAGGGGAAGGTGATCCCGTTCGGGCATACGATCATCCATGAAAACGGCAGCGATGTGACGCTGTTGCGCGTGACGCCTTCAGAGGACGCGGTGAGCCGGGCCGGTTTTCCGCTGATTGTCTGCGCCAGCATCAGCGGTTTGCCGGCTTCGGCGGCGCTGGCCATTGGCGGGCCGTTGTTGGCACAGACCGATGCGGTGCGTGAGTCGCTGCGCACCGAAGCGCAACTGCAAGGTTTGGTGGAACGTCTGCAAAAGGATTTGCTGGCGGGGATGGAAGCGGCAGCAGCGGGCGACAGTAGCGATGCCGGGGCGGTAGCCCGGCTGGTCGTCGACCCCAAAATGGGGTTGGAGGCGGGGCTGCTGCTGACGGTGCTGGGCAGTTTGGAAGACAAGTTGAAGCTTGGGGATGGCCGGCGGCGTCCCGCGCTGCCGGGCGAGCGGGCGGTGCATCTGCGTGTCCCGGCGACGGAAGCGGTCGCCCGCCGCAGTGGTCTAAGCTGGGCGGAGTTTCTGAATGTGGTGCTCGATTTCAAAGCCGCCGCATTTTATGCCATCGCCCCGGACGGTAACCAATGGGTGGACTTGCTGGTGGGTGAACCGACCGAAAAGCAGTTTGGCTGTCTGCGTGCCGGCCTGGAGGAGTTTCCTTTCACCGCGGTTTCGGCCGCGGCCTTACGCGGCGCCTTTGCGGACAAGGCGCGGCGGTTCTTGCGCGACCAAAACCCGGCCATCGCGGTGCCGATTCCGGTGGAAAAGCCCAAAGCTGCGGAAGTTGGCCAGCGTCTTGAAGCGGTGCCGGTGGTTTCCGCAACGGTGCCGGTGGCAACCGCAATACCCGTTGCCGCCGTGAGCGTGGCGGTTCCCGCATTGGCCAAGGAAGCGGTCATTGCGCCGGTTTCGCCGGTGGTGGCCGTGCCGAAGGTGGAGACGAAACCAGTCGTGGTTCCGCCGGTGGCTGCCGTGCCGAAAGTGGAGACGAAACCAGTCGTGGTTCCGCCGGTGGCTGCCGTGCCGAAGGTAGAGGCGAAACCAGTCGTAGTTCCTCCGGTTGTTGCAATGCCGAAGGTAGAGGCGAAACCAGTCGTGGTTCCGCCGGTGGCTGCCGTGCCGAAGGTGGAGACGAAACCAGTTGCCGTTCCCCTGGCGGTTGCAACGCCAAAGGTGGAGGCGAAACCAGTTGTGGTTCCGCCGGTGGTGGCCGTGCCGAAGGTAGAGGCGACACCAGTCATGGTTCCGCCGGTGGCTGCCGTGCCGAAAGTGGAGACGAAACCAGTTGTCGTTTCGCCGGTGGTGGCAACACCGAAGGTGGAGATGAAACCAGTTGCCGTTCCGCTGGCGGTTGCAACGCCAAAGGTGGAGACGAAACCAGTTGTCGCTCCGCCGGTGGTGGCCGTGCCGAAGGTGGAGACGAAACCAGTTGTGGCTCCGCCGGTGGTGGCAACGCCGAAGGTGGAGACGAAACCAGTTGTCGCTCCGCCGGTGGTGGCCGTGCCGAAAGCAGCGGTTAAACCAGCCGTCGTGTCGGCAAAGGTGGCAGCGCGGCCAGTGGAGACGAAGTCGGCGGTGGTTCGGCCGGTTTCTGCCGGGCAGGTGGAGGCGGCCCGCACGGTGGTTGCCGCCCAACCTGTGGCAGAACGAGTGGAAAAACCGGCGGACACGACGGCGCAGACAGCGGCCGCGGTTTCGTCCGCGGGTGAGGCCGTCGCCCAGCCGGGTTTGTCCGCCATTGCTGCCAAGAAGTCCCGGCGGCCCGCGCCTTGGCGTAATTTGCGCGTGATGTTCGCTTTGGTGGCAGTGGTGGTGGTGGGCGTCTCGGTGGCGCTGCTGATGCGTCCTGCGCCACCGATTGTCAGCGGCGGCGGATCGATCCTGCCGGCTACATCGCCTAACCCGGTTCCGCTGCCGGTGGTCGTTGCGGATCCGCGATCCGGCTGGGACGAGAAAGCCGACCGCCAGGCCGCAACGCTCTTCCACCAGCGGTTGGATGCTGCGCACAAGGTGGCGGACGGGTTAGCGGAGCGGTTTGCCCCGTGCAAGGATTTGGTCGCGGCGATGAGCGCTGCCCTCAGCGCCGCCGACAAACATGCCAAAGATGTTGACGATACGCTGAATAATTTTTGGAGTGAGCCGGCCCGCCGCTACGACAAGACGCAGCTTGAGCAGTTGCACGCGGGTTTGGACCAATTAAATAAAGACTCGCAGGCGGACTTGTTGAGTCATTTAACGCAAAACGTGGTGGCGGCGGCAAGTCAGAGCTTGGCTGGCCGGCCCTTGGGGTGGTCCGATGCCGCCCAAGAGTGGAAGGATAAGGTCGCCGCTACCAACGATATTGGTGGTTTTACGGCCTTGGCGAGTTTCTGGGACAACATTAGCCGCTTGGACACGCAGCGAACGGCAACCGTGGCCAAGGTTGCTTTCCAGGATAAAACCGCCTTAATCGCAGCTTTAATGGTGTCGTGGCAGCATCAGGTGGATAAGAGTTTCCGGCCGTTATTGGTATTGTGTGCCAAGGACAAGGACTCGTTGGCCGGTGAACTGGCCAGCGCTGTGGCGGCAGTGGAAAAGACCGCGGGCCGGTTCAATGGCTTGCCGGGTGATTTGGCCAATGCGCGGAAGCTGCTTGCCAGCCCGGCGGATGGCAATGTCGAGACGGTGGAAGAACTCGCGGCTCGGATTAAATCGGCGGTTGATTCGATAGCGTTGGATGCGAATGATTCGGTGATGCAAGACATCGCCGCCACGCAGCAATCGCTCAAGGAGTTGGCCGCGAAGGAACTGGCGGTCGCCGTCACAAAGCAAAAACAAGCTGAGGCCCTTGCCGCGATCGCGAAGGAATCCGATCCTGACAAATTGGCAGCGCAATGCGTCGACGGGGCCGATGATGCCATGACGATGGCCATATGGCACCAATGGCCCAAGAGTCATCTTCCCGCGCTGACGGCATCGATTGAAAACGATGCGGACGTGAGGGCGTGCAAGTTTTTCCGCAGTAAGCCGTCCTTGCCCGAGAGTGAGATTGAAAAGGTGGCGGGAGACCGCTGGAACCAACGTCTGGAAGCCATCGCCAGGCCGACGGATGATGACTTGGAAGAGATGATTACGCTGAGGGACGATTTGGGGCTGGGTGAATCGGTCAAGGTTTCGGTTCGCTGGCAGTACAATTTCGCCTTGCAGTCGCTGAAAAAGGCATTGGGGTCGGAATCGATTGGTCAGGAACAAGTTGTGGGGCTGCTGGCAAAATTCCAGACTGATTTTGGATCGAATGCGGCGTTGGCGAAAACGGTGAAAGTTCAGTCGTTGCGGGATGCACTGAAAAAGAAGCAGTTTCCCGATTCGTTTACGGTCAAATCGCTCAAACCGGAATCCAACCTGTCGCTGAAACTCATTCGCGTGCAAGATGATTCCGGCAAACCGCCTTTTTATATCGCCACCGCCGAGTTCCCGGTGGGGATGTTCTGCGAGATAAGGGGCGTTCTGAAGGCTCAAAACCGTGATATTATCGATTTGCCGACGGATAAGACGGATATGAGACTGCGTGTAGGCCCATATAGTTGGGTAGTCCTAAAAAATGGCGAAGGCGCGATGACCTGGAACAAATCATGGTTGGAGGGAATGCAGGAGTATCAGAACTGTTACAAGCAGGACAGCGATGCCGTGTTTTTTCAGCCCCCGGTGGCATCTCAGTCGCCGATGCAGTTTGTAACGGTTGGCATGGCAATTGCAGTGGCCAAAAAGCTGGAGTGTCGCCTGCCAACTCCCGCGGAGTGGGACCGGGCGCTTAAGGAATATCCTCCCACACCTAGAGGTTCCGAGGATCCATTGGTGGTGGCTTTCATAAAAAAGCTGGCTGAAGACAACTATGTCGATGCGACCCACGCCGGTCCGTTTCAGGATGCCTTTCGATACCACGGTTTCGAAAAAGTCAAGAATTGGTTCAAGGATGAGGATCTAGACGCGCCAACACCGGAGGATTTGGGCGGTAACGTGGCCGAATGGGCCTATGACGGGGTCATTGCTGCGGCCACGCCAATTGATCCTGGACAGGTCATGATTATGGGCGACTCGGTGTTTTCTAAAGGCCGCGAAGGTGGGTTTCCCTTGACGGAACTGAAAAAGCAGAAAGAGCTGTCAGCCGCCTTCTCGGATGTGGGCTTTCGCTTGGCCTGTGATCCTTGGCGTGCCGTGTCGGTGGAGAATATTCGTGATTCGGTGGAAAAGGCGACTTATCTGGCGACGGATGATGTGGGCCATTAAGGAGTTTGTGACAGAGAGTATGGCCGTGGCTCGCCGCTAGCTATGAGTGCTGGCAATGCGATGTAAACTAAGGCCAGTACAGGAGTTACAATAGTTTCGCCGGCAACTGGGCGCGGTGGTTTGGTTGCGTTTGGAAGCAATACCGTGGCCGGACGAACTGAGTTGCCGGCGGCATAAAGAAATTTAAGGTTTGCCAGAATGGAAAAAGCTTGCATTTGGTCGTTTATGGTGTTAATGAATAGTGCGTTCGTGAATGCGCGCTAAGGAGTGGGCAGACAGGGTTGAAGAACCCTTATATCGGAAAGGGACGTGCGTATGCGAGTTTGTGGGCCGTTATTTTCTCTCGGTCATTCCGTGGTTGGTTCGCGTCTAATCGCGGGATGGTTTTGCGCAATTATGGTTATTTTTGCTGGAGTTGCGGTTGCCGCCGACAAGGTGGTGGACCGCAACCGCCCGCCGGTAGCGGCCAGCACCAAGCCGGCGGATATTCCCAAGATTAAGATCGGTTCGCTGAGTGTGGAGTACGCCAAGCCGCATGCGGGTCTGCCAACCACGCCGGCGATTATGCAACGCTTCATATCGCTGCGCCAGACGGCGGTGGGCTTGGTCGCCACGCAGGCACCCGGGGAATTAAAGCTGGTGCAGCTTGCGGATGTGGCCGACGGGCAGCCGCTGCTGTCGGTCAGCGCGGTGAAAGACGTGGAAAAACAGATTGTCGAGTTCATCACCGACACCGGGGTGATTGGCGTGTTTGTCTATCCGAAGGACTTCGATAAGGACGGCCACAATCTGGATTACCTGCCGGCTGATGCCGCCACCAAACCCCAGGATCTTCAGTTGGTGATCATCGTGGGCGTGATTACTGCTCTTTGAAAAACTAATGTAACTGATTCTGCCCAACCGAAGATTTCTCTGTCTCTTACCAGGAGTCTTCGATGAGGCCGAAAGGGAGTTCGGTACAGTTGGAACAGCGTCGCCGCGA
>Ga0316217_10000678_pt1 | contig 47139 bp, 43 predicted proteins | sample 1anoAmetaG_FD_203633 | JGI IMG/M metagenome (GOLD analysis project Ga0316217, IMG submission 203633) | Freshwater microbial communities from Trout Bog Lake, Wisconsin, USA - 1anoA | ecosystem: Environmental > Aquatic > Freshwater > Lake > Hypolimnion/Profundal zone | place: USA: Wisconsin...
CTAAATCTGAATCTAAATCAACTGTTCCCACAAATGATAAAGAAAAACAAGAACAACAAGAACAAAATCTTATGTCTGAACCTGAACCTGAACCTGAACCTGAATATGAATATAAATCAACTGTTCCCACAAATGATAAAGAAAAACAAGAAGAAAAACAAAATAAAACAAATAATATTAGAAAAATTAGTGACTTTATTCCAAATAAAGCAAATAGAATTGTAAATACAAGTTCAATTGAAAATAAAAGTACAAGTTCAATTGAAAATAAAAGTGCAAGTGGAAGTATAGATGTGTATGAATTGTCATTTCCTTTAATGTCTTTAGCATTTATGAGAACAAATTTAAGTTATATACCAATATCCAATACAAATTTTTTAAATTCATCAAATTCATCAAATTCATCAAATTCATCAAATTCATCAAATTTTAAATCCATCTCAAATATAATAATTGAACAAAATTACACAAAAAATTCAATTCCAACAATAAATCCTTTCTTTGTTGAAATATCCGATGATTATGTAAAACAAACAAAAGAAGAATCAGATATAAATAAAAAAATAAAAATAAAATTAAATCCAAGTAATATTGTAATAGAATAAAACAATATTTTTGAAATTATAATAAAAAATTTATTTTATTATAATTTCAAATTTAACAATAATTTTATCCAATACAATATAACAAATTCCATTTGATACATTTTTTCTAATATTTATCTTATTATTATCATTTGGACTAAATCTAAAAATTCCTTTGATATTGTGAGTATGTATATATAATAATGGAATTAATTCGGGAATAATTGAACTTTTTTTTTTAATCACAGCAATATTTTGAAATTTTCTATTTGATTCCCATACATAATTATCAAAAATATCATTAGGATCAAAAATAAAACATCTAACATTCGATTTAAATTTGTATTTGGAATTTGTTATAATTTTTATTCCAGAATCATTTGACTCAAATACATGTTGTTGATCAAGATACCATGTGTGAATATTTAAATTTTTACACGTTTCTCTTGAATTAATTGTTTGTTTTGAATGAATTATTTTGGAATTGGGAAATTTTTCCAAAAGTAATTTAATATTTTCATCACAATCACAAGCACAAGCACAAGCACAAGCACAAGCACAAGCACACTGATCTAATTCTATTATACTGTAATCAATTAAATTATACATATCTGAATAATCCCATACAAATGGATATTTTGGAAATTCAAATTCCATAATGAATTATAATATTGGGAATGTTCCCAATATTATGATTATAAATCAAATTTTTACTATTCACATTAGAATATCATATAGAAATATACTGTGTTTTTTGTTAATACCAAATTTTTAACTCGATATTAAATTTGGTATTCTATCGACAAAATAATAATCAGTATAAAAATCTATAAAATTATGATTATTTTCTTTATTAGTTAAATATATTATACCATTGAATAATTCATAATGAATATTGGTCCATCCATTAAAATTTCTATCAATTATTAAGCCTTCTAAAATTATTTTATTACCAATAGGAAATGGAAGCGATTTTATTTTGTCAAAAATATTTTTATTCATTGTGTATGGGATGGATATAATGAATAATAAATTGTAATTCAAATACTTTAAAAATCAGTTTTTTTTGCTATATTTGAAAATATATTTGAAAGATTTTTAGCGTATATACTTTTTTGTTTTCCAATATAATTTATTTAATTTTTATTAATAAATTAAATAAATTGTATATAGTTAGTATATATAAAATATATAAAATAATAATATTCAAATGTATAATGTAATTATATTAATTATTGTTCTGATAATATGTGGACTTGCTATAACAAATCAAAATGAACATTTTGAACAAGTTAAAATTAAATTAAAATCCAATGTACCCAACATTAATCTTATAAACTCAAACTCAAACTCAAACTCGAATACATGTGGGACTTGTAATAATTATCCAGATGTAATTGTACCTGTTTATGCTCCGTGGAGAACATATTATCCAGCTAACTCAGTATATCCATATTATCCATATTATCCTTTTTATTATAATAATTATTTTTGAACATAATAATTTAAAATATATAATTAGAATATAAATTTTAAACATATTGTAATTATAAATAATGAATATAAATGTGTTATATAATGATATGACAAATAATTATTTATTGATTTATTTACTTATTGTTATTTTAATAATTTTAAGTATTTATTGGATAAATACAATTACTTGTCCTTCAAATAAATTATAAAAGATAATGTTTTATTTAATAATAATTATACTATTAAATTAATTATAAAATAATTTTGTATTTGTAAATTATATAAATATAATTTAATATGGGTCAAAACCAACAATCAGACACAAAAAATAATTCACAATCATCAAATACAAAAAATAATTCACAATCATCAAATACAAAAAATGATTCACAATCATCAAATACAAAAAATAATTCACAATCATCAAATACAAAAAATAATTCACAATCATCAAATACAAAAAATGATTCACAATCATCAAATACAAAAAATGATTCACAATCATCAAATACAAAAAATGATTCACAATCATCAAATACAAAAAATGATTCACAATCATCAAATACAAAAAATGATTTTTCGTATAATAGTACATCAGTTCATGTTTATACCGTTGGTAATTATGGTATTGGTCCATGGGGTACTGTTAATTTTCCTGATAGAACATCCCAATGGATTTGGTATACACCAATGTCAAATATTAATTCACCAACAAATACAGAACCAGTTCTAATACAATATATATATTTAAATACATCAAACAATCCAATCAATGGAACATTAAATATTATGATTGATAGTTCTTGTGATGTATATTTAAATAAAAATAAAATTGCTAATAATATTAGTGGGGGGTGGAATGGTAATTGGCCACTAGTTAAATTTACAGCACAACCAGGTGCAAATTTATTTGAATTTGCGGTTATAAATCGGGAAGAAATAGGATTAGAAAATTCAGGAAATTCAGGAAATTCAGGAAATCCGGCAGGTCTATTAGTATCTGCAATAACTCAATTATCTAATGGACCAGATAATTCAAATTTATTATTTCACACTGATAGTAATTGGAAATTTGTACCAGTTAATGGGGTTCAAGTATCCACATGTACTTTATCACAAACAGGTTTAGTTAATACAACAGATAAATATTTTCCTTGGGGGTGTTTAACTTTAAATTCAAATCCATCAGAATATGTTAATATTGGTAAGACAACAACGGATATGCATGGACTTTTATTTGGTTGTTGGTTTAGATCAAATAATAATTCGACTTGGACAAGAATTTTTGATTTTGGCAATGGTTCAGAAAGTGATAATATTTCAATGTACATACATAATGGTACAATAGGTGCTGGTGTTTCCATTACAAATATTTCTGGTAATCAGAATAACCTTACACCAAATATTAATAATAATCAGTGGAATCATATTGTTTGGACACTTTCTAAACCAATTGCAAATATATCAACATGGACAATTTATCTTAATGGACAAATGGTTTGGAATAAATCGGGTAATTATCCAATTAATTTAGCAAGAACAAATTGTTATATTGGTAAATCAAATTTGAGTTCAGATCCATATTTTAATGGTGCTATATCAAATTTTGTAATGTATCAAAAAGAATTACCCAAATCAGATATTAATGCATTATATAATGGTTTAATTAAATCAACTGATCCTGCATTATATTTATATTTACCGTTTGCCATAAATTCTGTTTTAGATACAATGGTTAATAATTATGCTGGTAAACAATTTAATCTACCCACAATACAATCTGAAATTAAAAGTGAAAATTGGAATTGCATGCAAGAAGGTAAAAAATGGATTCCCGTTAAAATGTCCAATGGAAATGCATTATGTATGAGTTTGGATGGTAAAAATTGTTTATCAGATAATCAAGAAACATGTGATGCAAGAATAATAAATCCAGTTACACCAGAAAATCCTGTATCATGTTCATCGGATAAAAGTGGTTGGTGTTCCGATGCTAAAAATATGTTTTCTTCAAATTCACAAGTTGCTAAGATGAGATCAAATATGCAAAATAATTCTAATGGTATTCAATTGAGTGAAGTTAAACCAGGAACTAGAGCTTTGTCTGCATTAGATATTTCTTCTGAAAGTGAAACTTTAAATCTAAAACCTTTAATTGGTGGTGGTAAAGTTTTATCCATTACAAATACAAATGATGTTAATAATCTTTTAATTGGAGGAATTTTTAAATTAAGAGTAAATTTACCAATGATGCCTCCTTATATTAAAGGTAAAAATTTTAATACTCAAACAGGAGTTAATCCAAATTATTTTTATTTATCAGTTGAAAAATTAGATAACAATTGTAGTATAGAAGCTGCTAATGGTTCATGTATAAATGTTTATGCTGATGATAAAAAATGTTCAACAAAAGCATTAACTTCACATATTCAAAATCGTCCATATAGATTAGTATTGATATCATCTCAATATGCTTTAGATCCATCAATTCCTTTGGGAAAAAATAGTGATTTTACTTTTGTGCAAGTTAATGGACAAACATATCTTAAAAACGTTCAAACTGGTTATCTTCCAAGTTTATATTTGAACGATTCAAATATACTTGTTTATGGTGATATGCAACTTAATTCTAATACTAATATAAATAAAGTTGAAAACCTAATAACAAACACTATTTGCGGACAAGAAACACCAAAAGTACAGACATCTGGAACCAAAAATATAAGATGTAATGTTGAACAAGATCCAGGATTATATTTAATGACAACTAATAATATTGGAGAAAGTTCTCCAATCAGAGTAAATATTAATGATGACAAAACAATTAGTTTGAATTTGTTATCATTTAATAGATATGGTTTTCCAACAAAGACATATGCACTTACATTTTGTAATTTTAACGTTAAAACATATTCTCATATCGAAAAAATTACTAATACTCTCGGAACTTTTTTGATTAATATGGTTTGTTTTTCGGATGTTCAAAATTCCAAATCAAATATATCAAATCAATTAAAATTTATTGTTGAATTAGTTAATTTCCCTCCTAATTTTATTAAAGATAATAGTATTTTTACTATTGGTTAAGTTAGATTAGATTAGATTAAGTTAGATTAGAATTTGATTTGGATTAAAATCCAAATATTAAAAAATATTAATTGTTGAATTATGAAATTTTTTTTTATTTTTTATGTGATTATAATTATATAAATTAATTACTTAGATAATGGGTAAATCAAGTTCAAGTTCAACTCAAAAAATAACTAATAATACTGTCAATAAAAACTATATGGATACATTAAATAAAACTATTATGAATTCGGCTGTTTCAACCATGATTAATAATGCTTCTACATGTTCTTCTGCTGTTAATCAAAATAATTCATGTGATATGTCAGGAACAAAAATTAGTGGGGATTTTAATTTTTCAGGAAAACAAACAAATACTGCTGATGTCAATTTTAGTTGTATTCAAGCTAATCAAACTTCATCTGATATGGCTACATCAATGATGGCTTCTATGGCAGCAGAAATGAAAGCATTAAATGGTTCTGATGCTGCTACACAATTAAACACAGCTGCTACATCATCTAATAAATCAGGTTTTGGTTCTATTGGTGGGTCATCATCCTCAAATTCTGATGCTAAAATAACAAATAATGTTACAAATGAAACAGTAACTAAAGTAGAAAATATATTTGAACAAAATCTTTCAAATAATTTTACGGCAAATACTGTTAATGAATGTATTGGAAAAACATCACAGTCAAATTCACAAGATCTATCAAATCTTGATATTGGAGGTAATGCTAAAGTAGAATGTTTTCAGTCAAATAGTCTTGAACAAGTACAAGAATGTAAACAATTATCTGAAGCCATTTCTGCAACTACACAAAAAACATTTCAAGAACTAGGAATGAAAACAGATGTCACTAATACTACATCTTCACAAACTGAATCCACTGTTAGTTCTACATCAGAAAATGTTTCAACAGGTCCAATTCAAGATTTGGGAAATGCAGTTTCAGGAATTTTAGGTAGTTTGTTTGGTTTAGCATCATTGGCATTTTTAGGTCCAATCCTTGGTCCAATTTGTAGTATTTGTTCTTGTATTATTTGTTTATGTTTAATTGTTATGATAGGAAAGGCTATGATGAGTGGGAGTGGGAGTGGGAGTGGGAATGGGAATGAGAGTGGGAGTGGGATTGGGATTGGGAGTGGGATTGGGAGTGGGATTGGGAGTGGGATTGGGATTGGGAGTGAGAGTGGGAGTGGAAATAGTGGTACTTTTAGTTCTTTTAATTCTTTACCATCAAGTATTATAGCAAGTCCAGTTTAAAATTGTGCTTTCAAGCCTATCAACTTTTTACTTTTATTTTACTATAAATGACCTCTTATAAAAATTTTTGTTAACAAAAATTTTTATTAGTGACCTTTTCAGGATTATATGTATTACATGACACATAAAGTATCATTACAGATTTTTGTACAACTTTTTATTTTTTGTCACGACAAAACAAATAAATTATAAACCTAAAACCTAAAACCTAAAATAAATGTTTTAGGTTTATAATTTATTTTTATGTAATTTGATACTATTTTTATCATATTTTTTACTGAATTTGTATCTCTATTTACATGTTCATTTAACTTTTCATTTGTTTTGTAAACTAAAATTTTATGAATTTTTTTATCTTTTATTGCTTTTATATATCTTTCTTTATTTTTTTCTTTTAATTTTTCTAATAAATATATTGTTTTTATGTTTGTTTTTTTTTCATTATATTTTTATTTATATTTATTATAGATAAAAAGTTAATAAGAAAATAAAAACAATTTTAAACTGGACTTACTATAATGAACTTAGTACAAATTCTAGTGCAACTAGAACAGTTTTTCCAACTGGTTAAAATATTATAAATTGTAAATATATATATATTAGACAAAATTATTCATCCTATATAAAAATCATAAAATAATATGTTTTATTGGTACTTGAATATAATATTTTCAAGTGTTTTTTTTTTGTATCTGAAAAATAATAAATATTTTTTATTATTTATTTTATATTTTTTATATATAGATTATGGATAATTATTTATATATAATAATAATAATTGGATTAACTATTTTTATCATTGGATATGGGGGACACAACCAACAAAATATTGTTGAATACGATACAAAATATTTTGATAATCTTAATACAATTATTTTATTCGAAAATAAAATAAATTTCATTTATCAAGATATTATATTTGATACTGTGAATTTTATTAATATTAATGAGTATTTTGATACCACACATATTTTAATCCCAAATTTAATCAATTGTTTTTTTATTCAAATAAAATCTAATAATTATTTTAATATTGGAAATATTGTTAAAAATAAAGATACTGATACAAATATGATGATTTTATTTAATCACAATAAACAAAATAATCTGGAATTATTGGTGAATAATTCCGAATATAATCTTTATGATAATACTAATAATAATTATAACTTTACAAATACAAATACAAATACGAATACAAATACAAATACAAATACAAATACAATTGGATATTTTTATCATTTGGAAAAAGTGATATCTATTACAGGAATTTATCATATTTATAATAATTCGAATAATAATATAATAATAACATGTTTTATACTCAAAAAACCATTTTGGCATAATTAACCATGACTATACTTTATATAATAATTCAAATACTTGTTAAATTTTGAATTATTATATAAAGTATAGTTGTAAAAATAAAATTTAGGAAAAAATCCCAAATCTTATTTCATTAATCACCAACAAACCAACAAATCAAACCAATCAAACCAAACCAAAAAACAATATTTCATTAGTTCAAAAATATTATTCAATTATTTAATAATTAAATTAAGTTTTATCCATCAAATATTATCATTTAATTCAACAAATGAATAATTTCATCAATTTTTGGATTATCACATTTAAACCCATTTACCAGTTCGGGATAAGTTTCAAAAACATTAAAAAATTCATGATGCAAAGTTTCAAAACCAGAAATTTTTGTCATATTTCCAATAAGTTTTTTAATAATTGGGATATCACATATAGAACGTTCGCCTAATGAATATGATAATCCATAAGCAAAATCAACCAAATTAATCTTGTTTAATTCAATACAATATATAAGATCCTCAAATCCATTTTCTTTATCTTTGGACTTGAAAAATAATTGAATATTTTTCAAAATTTTTTCATTAGGTTTAGGAAATTCTTCAAATTCATAAGGATCACAAGGATCACAAGGATCACAAGGATCACAAGAATCACAAGAATTATCCTTAAAATTAAATTGTCCTTTATCTGATCTATCAGAACCATCAGAATCATTGGATTCATCAAATTCAAGATGTTTATATTTTCCAATAGATTTTACTGATGAATTTGATGATTCTTTTTTAATTTTTTTAGGACTAATAAAAAATCCTGTTAACATAAATAATTCGATATGACTTTTGCGAATATTAATTTTATCTTTATTTTTATCTTTATTTTTATCTTTATCTTTGGATGAAAAAATTGTAAGTAATGATTCAATATTAAATTTATCCTTAGATGATCCAGATAAATAATTATTTGTAATAAATTTTTTGATTAAATTGTATTCGATTAATTCCAATTTTTTAGAATTAATATTGCTTGTTTCAAGAAATATACCAAATGGTTTAATAATATTTTTTTCATTTTCAAGAATTAAAAGAACCATATTAATAATATCATCTCGAATATATTCATGTGAATAAGCAATACCAAGAATCATTAAAATTACTCCTAAATCATTAGATCTAAACTCATTAATATCAACACTTGGATTTAAAACTTTTTGAAAATTAATTACATCACAAATCCATTTATCCCAATAAGAAATAATATTAGAAATAAATCTTTTCTTAATGAATTCAATGTCAATAGATGAAAAATATTTACTAAAATCTTCTCTACCTGTTGGTTTAGACAACAATGTTAAAATTATTGTTTTTTCAATAGAATTTGTTGATTCTCTTAATACAAGTAATTTAAAAATTTCATATGTGATTACATCAACATTTCTTGATAAAATAAATAACATATTATCTTGAAATAATATAGAATTATTTTCTGAAATTTTATTAAACATTAATCTCATACAAGTGATAAAATGTTCCAAATCAAAATATTCAACAGTAAAGTATTTATAAAGTCTGTCTCGGATATCTGGAAGAATTTTATTGTTTGAATTAATTAATGCTCCAATAAAACTTTCAGAAGTTTGAAGTCTTTTTTGAAGCATTTTATCACTTGTAAAATAATTATTAATTACATTATGTATTTGTAATAAGATTGTTGGATCTGATTCTACTGCTGAAGAAAAATTTTCAGGAGTCTTTAATTTCTTACTAATGGTAAAATATTTAAAAAGTTCATTTTGTAATTCTTGTGGTATTTTTTTGTCTTTTTTAATCACAGAAATATAAAACATATGTGGAATTTTCAACATTTTTTCAACTTCTAATTTTGATAAACATTCATCTGACACAGTAGAAAGTTCTACAAAATTAGATCCATTATTGATAAGTACATCAAATGTTTGTTTGATATCTTCAATATTAACTAAATTAGGATCTTGTTCTTTTCCAATCCAAATGTTTTCATTTAAATATTTGTATTTTTTTTGAAAAATATCATTTTTATTAAGGTGTTTTAAAACATATTCAAGAACTACATATTTGTGATTTCTTATAAGTTCTTTAACTACCAAGTTGATATTATCAGACCATAAATCTTTTTTAGTTTCATAATTATCAATATATTCTTTAGGATCATCTAAATTATTAATTAAACATACCCAATCTTTAATTTCATTGGAAAATAATGGTTTTATTATTCTACTTGAAATATTTGATTTACTGAAATTACCAGAATTACCAGAATTACCAGAATTACCAGAATTACCAGAATTACCAAATCTATAATTAGTTAAACTATTGGAATTTGATTTAAATTGGTTAGTAGAATTTGTTCTATTTCCAGTTCCAGAAAAAGGGTAAGATTTATTACTATAAGACATTATATTATAATTTTATTTAAAAAAGTATAATAGTATATATAATATTAATGATATAATTCTCCAATAAGTTTATTTTTTCAATTTTTTTACAAATATATAGGTATTAAAAAAAGGTAATTTAATCATTAAAAATAATTTATATTTATATATAAATTAATGAATAATTACAAATATTCACAATATTGGTTTTTAAATAATAAATATAATGTGTCACTTTTAATTAAATAGTAAAGAAAAAAATTTTGATTATAATATTAAAATCTGTAAAAAATCCTAATATTTTATTAGTAAAAAAAATAACTTTAGATATTTTTTTTGAAAATAACAATAAAACATTTAATTTTATATATATATATTGATGGTTGTCATGAATGTTATTTCATAATGAGAGATATTGAAAATTCATTAAATGTTTTAGAAAAAATGGTATTATATGGATGGATGATTATTGTGAAGATGATTGTATTAAAATAAAAAATACAATGGATAAATTTTTAGAAAAATATAAGGATCAATCGGTTTTAATTCATATAGGTTATCAATTAGCCATAAAAAAAATATAGACAATATGTATTTTTTTTAGAATTAATAATATTAATTAACTCTGGTATATATTTTATTTAGAATTAATAATATTAATTAACTCTGGTATATATTTTATTTAGAATTAATAATATTAATTAACTCTAGTATATATTTTATTTAGAATTAATAATATTAATTAACTCTGGTATATATTTTTTTTCCATTAATATAGATCCATGAGACATATCGTCAGAATCAAAATAATAACATTTTACGGTATTTTTAATTTTTTCATAAAGTAATTCAGCAGGAATTATATAATCTCCTTTTTCTAAAATAATAGTTATATTTTTATTTGCCAATTCATTAGCATCATATATCCAAAAATCAGGACCAAACATCACCCTAAAACACACATATTTTAAATATAAACATTGATAAATCATAAAACTTAAAAGATTATCTATTAAATATTTTGTAATTGGATATTTTTTTATAAATGGATTTTCTATATGTAATGACATTTTAAAACAACCAATCCAAAAAATAATTGGATCAACAAGAATAATTTTTTTAAAGATATTATTTCTAATATCTTTTCTTAAAAATTGTGTAATATAAGTTCCAAAACTATGTGCTAATAAAATTATATTTGAAATTTTTTTTGATTCTAAAAAATCATATAAAGTATTTGAAACTTGTGATAAAGGAGGGAAATAAGCATAATTAATATCATCATAATAATTATAACTAGAAATATTAGGCAAAACTACAATAATCAAATTATATTGATTATTTAATTCCATTAACATTTGAAAATAAGGTACATAACCAAAACCTAAACCATGGATAAAAATAATATTTTCTTTATCGGGATCAATATTTTTACTTAAAAAACCTATTTTATTAATTTGTTCCCATTTAAATCCCAAAAAAACTGTAAATAATATATGTATTGATAAAATAAAAATTTTAAGTGGTATTTGTAATATTAATGGTCTAAAACTAAATTTAATAAAATTACTTCCCCATTTTCTATATAGGTATCTATCAAATTTTGTCGACTCAAAATTCAAACCTAATTTTAATTCTATTTTTTTTACTAATTTTAATATTATTGGAAATTTTGTACTTGAATAAATATCTTTTATTTCTAATCCAAATAATGAATATCCTATTAAATTTATTATTTCCATTTTAGATAAATTTTTAATTTTTAATTGTGAAGCATTAACATCACAATGCAAAATTTTATCGTATATAACACAACCTCCAACGACATATTCTATTTCTTCTTTTGTTAATTTATCAATTCTACCTATTATATTTTGTGTATCTGCTTCTTTAAATTCCATAAATTTTGGACTTATAATATTAATATAAATAAATAAATATGCGATCCAATTTAAAAATTCTAATACTAACCATAATTTAAAAAAAAATATTAAATAATTACAAAACATTATTAATTATAATATAGTCAGTATATTTTTAAACTATAAAAATATTTTATACTTGGAGTTAAATACATTGTGAAAAATATATCCTCCTAATGTTTTTTTAAATATAGTATAATATTAAATTTAAATAATGTCTAATAATTGTATAGATAAAATTAACACAAATCTTGATAATTATTATTTAAATCCATATAAATACAAATATAATAATACTTTTGATACAAACATTAACATTGATAATAATGATTTAAATTCAATTATTCAAACATTAACTTCAATTATTATGTCAAATGATAAATCCACAAGTATCGGTATAAATTATTTTGATAATGGTAATGGTAATGGTGATAATAATGAGAAAAAAAAACCGCTTGAAAAACAAACTAAAAAAAATCAAGATAATTCATTATTTAAATTAATTGCAAATAATAAAATTAATGAATTGGATTTTATTATTAAAAATGAAAATCCAAATCTAAATATACAAGATTCAGATGGAGATACACCTTTACATATTTCAATATTTTTATGTAATTATAAAGCATCCAATTTACTAATATCAAATGGTGCTTTAATTAATATTAAAGATAAATGGGGTCAAATTTCTCTTCATAGAATATGTTTTTGTATAGGAGATGTAAACGTGACAAAAATAATTAATTTATTTAATAAATATCAAAAACAAATTAATTTACAAATCAATGATAAAAATATTTTTGACTCAGTTGATAATTTCGGGAATACACCATTTCATTTGGTTTTGAAATATTTAATTAAAAATAATGTTGAGATAAATAATTACCATATTAAGTTAATAAATAAATTAAAATTAATGACAAATAATAAAATTAAAAATAAAGATAATTATAGTATCCATGATTTGTTAAAAATATTAAACCTATAAAGTATTATTTTTTATAAATAAGCATCATAATCAACATAATAAAACTAATTAACATAACACCAATAAATATCCACATATTAATATCATTTTTTCCGAATTGAGCAAATACAAAATCCATATTATTTTCTTGAAATATTTTGTTTTTTTCATTATTGTTTTGAAAATTTTCATATTCATTTGATTTTGATTTTGATTTTGATTCATCAATTTTATCGGTTGTGTTAATTTTTATTTCTGATGAATTTGATGATAAATTATCTAATTTATTTCTGAGATTATTTAAAAAACACATCATTTCATTTTCATTAAGTTTATTTTCTAATATGAATTTTTTTATTGAGTTATTAAAAATATCATGATTATTCAATTCTGATAAATCTATTTTATTAATTTTTAGATAATTTATAAATAATTTTAAATTATCATTATTAATTTTATCATTGGTCATTTCATTATCATTTGTCGTTTCATTATCATTGGTCATTTCATTATCATTTGTCGTTTCATTATCATTGGTCATTTTATTATTTTTATTTATTTCTTTCAATATATTATTTCTTAAAATTTCATTGTTATTATTCCCATAGTAATTTGAATTGTTATCTTGACTATTATTTGAATATACTGAATCATCTAAATTATTATAATCATCGTTTGATTTTGTACTTGACAATGAATCATTATCATATTCTGTCGGTTTTTTATGGACGATTTTAAAATTATTCATCAAATTATATAATAAATGAAAATAAAATAAAAAAAAAATATGAACCAATATAGTTTATTTTATTACTTAAAAAAATATATTTTTTATATAATTATTGTTATTGATATTGTTATTGATTTTAATTTTAATTTTACAAAAGTTGTATATTGGATACTGATAAATTAATTTTACTGACACTATAACTATTATTGACACTACCTGAATTTGTTGAAGTAGAAATGGGAGTTATGTTTGATACGGAATTACCAGTTGGAACAAAAGCAGATGAAGATGATAAATTAAAGTTAAAATAAAATATTGTTCCTACTGAAGCATAAATTGACATTACATTATTAGTTTGATTTAATGGAACTCCATTAAATAATGCTTCTGGTAATATTATTAACATATAATATGATTGGGAATTAACTGTATTGAGACCCAAGTACAAAGAATTACCAAAATAAAATGGTTGTTGATCACCTGTAGTTCCTAACATTATTAATTCATTATTAAAATATCTACATAAACCGGTATCACATAATGTTGAACTATTTAATCCTAAATATAATGAAGAATTTGAATTAAATACATATTGGTAAGTAGGATCTATAGATAAATTAACACTATTTTTATTACTTAAAAACATATACCACATATTAGGACAATTGATTACTGTTGGAGGATTTGAAATTGTTCCTTCTAATATTGGTTGTAATAAAACTGGTTGAATATTAATACCAAGAGTTCCATTTAAATTATTTATTACTGTTGTATTTATAAAATAATCAGCTAATGTATACGTATTGTTGTATAAAGAAATAACTGTTTTAATAATTTCCATAAAGTTACCTAATGATGTAACACCATAATTTGATACTTGAGATAATGGAGTACCTGTATTTGTAACAAGAAATGTTCCACCATTTGAACTTTTAGCAAATAACAATACAACTTGTTTATTAACTAAATCATTAACAGAAAATGCAGAGTAAGCATTATAAATAGCAACAGGTGATCTCCAAATATTTTTAATTAATATTTCTCCAATAAAGGCAGTACCAGGATAATATTGGGATGCATTATATGAATAAGCAATACTTACAACAAAGTGACCATATAAAGTTTGTGATGAATTTAAAATACCAATACCTGTAGCTGTTCCAAAAGGAACACCTGTAGTATATACTCCAAATGTACTAATATCAGCAGTTGGTAAATAATTTGTAATAGTATACCCATTACCTTTTAATGAATCTGGTATACCATCAATACTATTACCTGCTAAAAATTGACAACAATTAGTATAGGTTGTTTGTCCAATTGTACTATTAGATGGAGGAATATAATATAAACCAAATGTAGCATATGATTTTTTATAACCATCTGCTATAATTACTGGAACATTATTAAATAAAAATTGTGATGGTTTTCCGGAATTAAATATTTGTCCTGTTTGAAGATATTGTAATGAAATTACTCCTGTTGAGTATGTTTTTGATTTAGGACAATTTTGACCTGTTCCAACACTTGCTAACATTTCTCTTGTGATAATTTTATTATATACTGTGACAGTTATAATTGGAGCTGGTGTTGTAGAACTGGATGAACTTCCTGAACCTGAATAATATGTAGATGATGTATTTGCAATATTAAATACCATTTGTACAATCATTATTTCATTTGTTGTTTGAACCCAATATTGAGAAGTAAATAAAAATGTATCAGTACCTAAAGTCGTATAATTTGGATTGATATTTGATGATGTCGGTGCACCTGGTGTCGCTGGAGCATTATACATTGTTCCTTGATAACATAAATATGGTTGAGATGTTAAACTAAAAAACATTGTATTAACTGAATCTCCATTAGTTGTTTGACGATTTCCATCAGTAATATCAATACTATATAAACCCAAATAATTTGGTGTAGAAATAGGAGGTTGTAAATTATCATACATATAAGTATTTTCTCCCAATAAATTTGAATTTGTTGTACATCCATTTAAATAATTTTGAGGAGTTAAATCATTATTCCAATTTCTAAAACCAGAACTCATTGGTGTTGGATATCCATATGGTCCTGAAACTGTATTTGGATAACCTGTTACAGGATCAAAATATTGTAATTGTACAGAATTATTATTTTGATTTACTGTTGAATTGATATATAAAGTTGTTTGTCCATCATAAACATAAAGACTTGGATCAATTGAATTTCCAACAGCAAAAATATTGATATCCGATACAACTGTACTTGTTGTTGTAGATTTTGTTACTGATGAAGTTGTATTTGTTGTGTTATTACCATTTGATAATTGAATTTGACCATTCAATAGTGAACTGAAATTTGACATTATTATATAATATATAAATATAAAAATATTTATATTTGGTTAGATTAAAAAAATTATTTTATATAAAATAATTTATCACAGAGAATAAATTATTTTATATAAAATATTATTTTTACTAAAAATTAATAAGTATTTTTTGTTAAAAGAAAAAACATTTTTGCTAACCACGAAATATTTGTTTTTGTTTTTGTTTTTGTTTTTTTAACATTATTATCATGCCAAAATATTTTGTTTATTTCTGATATATAATTTCCATTAAAATAATTTGGCAATTCTATTATTGATTTTTTTAATTCAGTATCTTCTATTTTTTCTAATAAAACTATAAAGTACATATGATAGTAATTTTGTACTTTATTTACACAAATATCCAAACAATATGATTCATTTTTTACAATATCATCTAATATAACAATTAAATCATTTTTATTTTTATTTGATGAATTTATTATTGGATGTGTTAACAAATTCGTTTCCTCTATAAATTCTCTTATTGCAGTAGAAAAAATATTTCTATCATAATTTTCTACTTTACCACCAATTGTATGGGATAATATTTTTTTTTCTTTATGTCTAAATTCTTCACAAATTAAATATCCTAAATTTTTATCATAAAATGTTAATGAAGCACTCTTGTATATTTTTTCATCTAATGGTTTAATATCTAATGGTTTAATATCTAATGGTTTAATATCTAATGGTTTAATATCTAATGGTTTAATATCTAATTTTTTCATATATCATTTAATTATTATAATAATTAAATTTGATTTTATATTGAATTTAATATTCAATTTTTTACAAATACATATTAAATAATAAAGTATCACTGTTGGATTATTTAATAATTAAATATCGGTATTTTTCAAATAGTATATATATTATATGTAAACAATCCAATATAAAAGTATAATTGATTATTTGATATTGGATTGGATTGGATTGGATTGGATTTGGATGTTCTTTGAAATGAATTAAAACATATATCATTAGGTTTAATCAATGAATCTTCTAATACTTCTAATACTTTAAATATTTCTGATTTTTTCAGGGTGTTTATTTGTATATAGTCAAGTGATTTTGTTTTGACATAAACAAAATTTGTTCCAGCTAATCCTGAATTGGCTATTTTATTTACAATATATTATACCATTAAAACTTTATGTTTGATAATATATATAATTAATCAATTTTTTTAATTATCAATTAAAATATAAAACTAAAAAATATTCTTTGATAATATTTTTTAATATAAAATATTATTTTTTTCTATTTAAATAATATAATATAAAAATGTCAGTTCAAAAAGTTGTTCCAAATTACGCTATTGAAACTTTATGTCCAATTGTTATTAATTCAGCCGAATCTATTTTTGCATATCAAACTGCTTCAACTGTTGCTATTAGTCATAATGTAAATGGTAGATTCGCAGGATGTTATCCTGATGACTATGCTTATCTCCAAGTTTATACTGCTGAAGCTGCCAAAAAATGCTGTGGTAATAATGCTTTAAATAAAAATATTTCTTCATCAAATAATATGAATGGTTATAAATAAATAAATCAAATTTTTATATTGTTTTTATATTGTTTTTATATTGTTTTTACATTGTTAAAGATTTTAAATAACACAACAATCAAATATAAAAATAAAATGATATTAAATATCATTTTATTTCGAATATGATAAAGAGGTTTAGACTTTTTATATTTTTAGTAGTGATAATTGACATTTTTTTAAATCAATTGTGTTATAGTAAGTTAAACTACCTATTCTCAAAATTATCAAATATACTAATCTTAAAGTTGTATTTGTTTCATGTTACACCTTTAATAGTGCAAAATATAAACAAATGATTTTTATTCAATGAAATAAAAAAATTTTATTTTTTTACAATAATTATTTTTTTTATCAAAATATTATTTTATATTGAAATACTTGATGATTTAAAATTTATTCTTGTATTGGTATTATTTTTCTTTATTTTATATTCAGATTTTTTTTGTGGATTATTTTTTTCTGGATTTACAAACCCTAATTCCAAACAAAAATCCAAATGAAGTTTATTTGTTTTATTATATAGACTAATTTTATTATACACACAATCAGTATTGGTGCAAGTTAATGGATGAAGTGGATATGTTTGTTTTAAAAAAGTTTTAATTTCATTTAATGTATGAGTTCCTGTATATTTTCCTTCAGTTAATTGTAATTGCTCATTATGTAACCATCCCCAACAATGACCACAATAATCTACATTGGGTAAATGCATTGATTTTGGATGATATTTTGTACAATATAAACATTGGACCCAATTATTTTTATAACCGATTGATCCATCAAAATCTTTTTTTTTATCATCCAATATTTTTGATTCTTTAAAAATGTTTTGTTTTTTTAATGGAGCATCAATATCCTCATTAATATCTTCAATAATATCCTCATTAATATCCTCATCAATATCCTCATTAATATCTTCATCATCACTATTATAATCATTATTATTATTTAATGGAACTGCTTTTGGACCTGTATTACCTTTTGGACCTGCTTTTGGACTTGCATTACCTTTTGGACCCAGATAATCATCATTATTTGACATTTTTAATTGATTTATTTATTATTGAAATTAATACATTACCAATAAAAATCAATTTTTTTAAGTTAAAAAAATAACTATATTATTATTATAATTATCAAAATGATTAAAGGTCAATTAGTAAAATATTGTGATTTTAAAGATCTTTACTTTAATGCAAAGTCAAATTTATTCAAATCCGATATCAAAAATCAATATATTGAATTATTAAATGAACTAACTATATCTCCGAATATGGACGATAAAATATTTGAAGATAATATTGGCAAAATAAGTTCATTCGGAAAAATAATTATAGGTTATATTATTGATGATAATAATCAACCAAATAATAATCAACCCAATAATAATAATCAACCCAATAGTAGAATTGAATTAGTTGGTTCTGGAACAATAATCATTGAACCAAAATTAATAAGAGCTGGTAAAAATGTTGGTCATATTGAAGATATTGTTGTAAAAAAAAAATTTAGAGGAAATAAAATTGCTCAAAATATTTTAAATCAATTAACGGATTATTCAATTCAAAATGATTGTTATAAAGTTATATTAGACTGTGATGAGTCTGTAAATACTGTTTATAAATCAAATGGTTTTGAAATTAAAGGTATTCAAATGGCAAAATATCTATAAATCAAAATAACAAATATGGAAAACTTGTTATTTTGATTTATTTTGATTATTTAATTTCACAAAAAATTGAATAATAATTTGTTTAAAGTATTTAAAACCATTTGATTCATTATAAAATACTTTAAAAAATGTCCATTCTAACTAAAACACTATTTAATCAATATTACTCTAATATTGAACTTTATAAAATTTTAAATGAAACACCCTTTGCTTTAAAATATCTAACAAATCAAACTGATGAAATTTGTATAATAGCAGTTAAATCAGAACCATACGCTTTAAAATTTGTTACAAATCAAACAGATGAAATTTGTCGAATAGCAATTGAACAAAATTATATGGTATTGGAATTTATAAAAAAACCATCTAATGATATTTGTAAATTAGCAGTTAAAATAAACACATATGCTTTAAAATTTGTTACAAATCAAACAGACGAAATTTGTCAAATGGCTATTGAGCAAAATCCAATGATTTTACAATTTGTAAAAATCCAATCTGATGATATTTGTAAATTAGCAGTTAAATTAAATCCAAATGCTTTAATTTATGTTAAAAATCAAACAGATGAAATTTGTAGAATAGCTGTTGAGCAAGATGGTATGGTTTTACAATTTGTAAAATTCCAATCTAGTAAAATTTGTTCAATAGCTATTCGACAAAATAATAAAGCTCTAAACTTTGTAAGATATTAATCTACTGTCACAACTTTTGCTAAATTTCTTGGTCTATCAGGATTAATATTTTGTTTAACAGATAAATAATATGATAATAATTGTAAAACAACAACAGCCAATAATCCTGTAAAAGTTTTATTAGATGGTAAAATATATGATGAATCATTATTTTGAGAATTTGAACTTATTTCTATAACATAAGCTCCTCTAGTTTTAATTTCTTCAACAATACTTTTAACAAAATGATCTCTTTCTTTATAAATAACAATAATTGGAGTATCAGTTTCAATTAAAGCATAAGGACCATGTTTTAATGCACTTATATTAAATCCTTCAGCATGTAAATATGCAATTTCTTTTATTTTAAGTGCACCTTCTAAAGCAGAACCATGTAATTCATCTTTTCCGAGTAAAAATATACTTGATTTTTTTTTAGCAAGAATATTTGAGGCAATAGCTTCAATTTTAGATTGTGAATGAATTATTTGAAGAATATCTGTTTCCAATCTATTTAAATCATTTAAAAATTTATTTTTAAGCCCAGAGTTCAATTTTCCATTTTGTTCACTTTTATAAATGGCTAAAAGTAAACAAGCAAGAATTTGTGATGTACATGATTTTGTGGATGCAACTGCATTTTCTCTTCCACAATTTGTATAAATATTATCAATAGTTCTGCGAGAAATCAAAGAACCAATAACATTAATTATTCCTATAATTTTTATTTCACCATTTAAATCATCAATATTATCATTGGAATTAGAATTTGGAAATTCTGAAACAAAATTATTAACTGATTCAATTTTAACTGATTCAATTTTAACTGATTCAATTTTAACTGATTCAATTTTAACTGATTCATTTTTATGTAATAAAAAATTTGGTTCTAATGTATTTTTTCTATTTGAAGAAAATTCTCTACATATAGTTGTGGCAATATTCAAATCTCTTGTTTCACCTGATTGGGATATCAATAATATAAGTAAATTGGATTCTGGATTTTCAATAGCTTCCAAATGAGCTTTTGAAAATTCTCCACCATCAAAAATATTAACAAATTCAAAAGCTTTAGTATATCTAAAATAATTTGAAGCAATTAATCCTGCATAATATGAACTACCACATGCAATTATATATAAATATTTACAAGGTTTAATAAAATCAAAATTAAATAATATATTGGTTTGATTATATCTTAATTTATTTGTTATTGGATCTATTAACACATTTAAATTAGACTGATCAATAATTTCTTTATACATCCAATGTTTGTATTGATAAGGTAATTTAATATCATTATCAGATGTTTTTATAAGATCTAATTCTTTATACTTACCATTAATTTTAATATTACCTGATGTATCAACAAAACCATATGTTTTATCCCTTAATAATATATATTTTGAAACATTATTCATAAAACCACTTGGTTCAGAAGTAAACATTATAACATTATTATTTTTTCCTATTAATAATGGATTTTCATTTTTAATAAAATATAATTTTTCTGGTTCATCAGAATCATAAATAATACATGCCCAAGTACCTTCTAAAATATTAGACAATTCGGCTAATACTTGTTCCATATTATTTAATTTTAATGTTTGTTTTAGATATTGAATCATATTTGCTATTACTTCTGTATCAGTTGATGAAGCAAAAACATAATTTTCTAAATATTTAATTTTTAAATCAGCATAATTCGAAATTATGCCATTATGAACTATTTTAATTTTATTATCATTTGAATAATGAGGATGAGAATTTTCATCTGTTTTACCACCATGTGTTGCCCATCTGGTATGCCCGATACCAATATTATATATTTGATTATCTAAAATAGAATTAATTTTTTCTTCCATTATATCAAATATATCAGTTTGATCAGTTAAGTTATTTTTAATATATTTTCCGTCAACACCAAATTTTTCAATAAAATCATTATTTTGATTATCATATTTGTTAGCAGATGTTAAAAAAATACCACAAGAATCATATCCTCTATTTTTTAATAAATTTAATGCCGTCAATATTAATATTGGAATATTATTACATCCGATGGTTGTAGATGTTGTATTTTTAACTATACCAAAAATTCCACACATATAATAATTTATATATAAAAAAATTATTTATTCAGTATAAAAAAACATTCATTATAAATATTTTTTGATCCAATACAATAAATAATATTAATTTTATTTTTTTCAAATTCAAAATCCGAATTTGACTTTAAATGATTAAATTTTTTTATATTTTGATAATCATAAACAATATCTTCAAAAATATTATAATTATTTTTATCAATGATATTTTTTATGACAATTTTTTTATCCCATTTTAATTGATTGTGATTATTATCATTTTTTTCACATCGGGAGCAATTTTCCCAATGGGATAATAATATATTTTTTTTTATATGTTGATTAATAATTTGTTCCATTAAACTTTCACAACATTTCCATAAGATTGGTATTTCAAATTCTATTGATTCTATGGATTTTATAGATTCTATGGATTTTATAGATTCTATGGATTTTATAGATTCTATGGATTTTATAGATTCTATGGATTCTATGGATTCTATAGATTTTATATTCAAATCTGTTTTTAAACTTGAATTTGAATCTGTTTTATTCAAATTTTTTAAATTAAATTTTTTTTTCAAATGTCCGATATAATTAGTCAAATATTCCTTAAAATTTTTATAATCAGATTTAACAATGTGTTTTTCCTGAATTTTTTTTGGATACTCAAATTTATTAAATTTTTTACACATATCTAAATCTCCACATACTTCAATTTTATCTAAATTAAAATAATCATTAAAATTTTTAATTGGGATCTCGTATTCAAATACATTAATATAGTCAAATTTAATAAAAAATAAACATGGAATTTCTACCATACTGAATTTTTTAATTAAATTATCATATAATGTACTATTCACAATTACATTTTTATCCAATATATTTTCATTTTCATTTTCATTTTCAAAATAATAATTTTCTTTTTGCGATTTAATTAAAACTGATTCTATTTTTAATATTCCATAAAATATTTTCGGATTTTTTAAAAATACAAAAAGATTTTTCCCATATAAATCATTATAGTCAATAGTATCATAAGGATAACAAGGAATATATTTTAAATCTTCTTTAATTGATATTAGTTTTTGTAATTCTAATTTATCACACCAATACAAATATGCCGAATCAAAATTAATATTAATATTATCCGATGTATCAGTATTATCAAAATCAAATGTTTTTATAAAACTCATTTGATATTGATTATTGATTATTAGTTATTGGTTATATTTTATATATTTATAACCAATATATCATTAAATTTATAACCAATATATCATTAAATTTATAATTCAATTTTTTCTTTTGTAAACTTTATACCTTCAAATTCCCAATAATTTTTTTGATCATATATCATGGTTGTAATTTTATCTTGATCATTTAAAATATTTTTATATTGGGATGCTTTTAAAAATATTATTGAAACAAAAAAAATCTTATTATTATTAATTTTTTTTATTTCACTAATTTTATAACTATTATTATCTATTAATTTATAATTATTTTCTAAATTGTTAATCAATAATATATTTTCTATTTGATTTTCTGAATATGTATTGTAAATCCATTTTTTAAGTGTTTGAAAATATATTTGGGAAATCAAGGACACACGATTTATTGATTTTCCATCTAAACTGCTAATTCCAATACATAATTTATTTTTAATCATATCAATTGTATTGGGATTAAAAAAAATTGAACTTATTCTTATTTTAGAATTTTTATCAAAAAATACAAATAAATTTGTATTTTTATTTGTATCGAATAAATCAATCTGACTTATCGTTTCATAAATCTTAATCCAAATAGTATAATGAGTTTTATCTTCTATTTGGGATAAAAACAATAATCTTTGACTATAAGTGTAATTTTGACATAAATTAAATAAAATATTTTTTAAACAAATTCCTTCTGTATTTATTTGTTTTGTATAAATAATATTATTTTTTAGTTCTGATGGTTCTGATAACATATTATCTATTTCTAAAACTACAAATGTATTTGGAAATATTTTTATATATTGATTTAAAAAATTATCCAATATATTTGCATCTGTTTCTGTATTTGTAATCATTTTAATCAGTTCTTTTGAATCAATACAATTATTAAATTTATTAAAATTAATATTGGTTATATCTGATAAATATTTTAAAAAAACCCTAATATTAGATAAATTTGAATTAAAATTAATAAATTCATTTGAATACTCTTTAGAAATATCCAAATGATAATAATCTAAATTTTTATATTTTTCTTGACCATAAATTTGAATAATTTGATTTAATTTTTTTTTTTTATATAATTTAACAAAATTAACAATAAATCTTGACATAGAAGCTAAAAAATATTTTGACACTGTAATTGGTTCCTGTAAAAATTTTGCTTTTTTAATTTCTGGATATTTATTAATTATATTTGCTAAATAACTAAACCATACCTTAAAATGATCTAATCCCATTCTATTTTCTATTGATAAATTACTTGACATTAAAAATGGTTTATTAATTGTATATTGTATTCCATCACTGTTATCAAAATTATCTCTACTTAAATTAATATTTAATTTATTAATTTTTTTAAATAATTTACCAATAATAAAATTAAACGGTTTTTTATCTTGTTCTAATTTTTCTCTATATTTATTTATTAGTCTGATAGATTTGTTATACATATTTTGTGAAGGTTCTACTAAAATAAATCCATAATTTATTTCATTTTCAATATGACTTATTGATGGTGTTTGAGAATCAATAAATATTTTATCAATATTAGTAAATAAAATAGTGTCAACATCAATTAAAAATATTTTTTTATATTCCGTTAATTTAAAAGCATTAACTTTAGATAATATAATTTTTTGTATTGGATTTATATTGTTAATTTCTATCGATTCAATTAATATTATTTTATTATAAAATTTTTTTATCACATTAAGTGTTTGTTTACTTATGAATTTATCAACCAATATAACTAAATCACCTAAACAACCTATTTTTCGTATTGATTCAGCAAAAACAATACTAGCACTAGCATATATATCATTGTTAATAACCATTACAACATATGCATAATTGTTTGTACCATTGATATTAATTATCCTATCCAATACATTCATTATCTTTTATATAACTATATAATAAAATATATTATATAACTATTTTTGTTATAAATTTTTTTAAATTACTTCTTTTTTTTTTTACTTATCCTTATTACATTATTTGTTTTTTCTATTTTTAATGAATTATTATTTGTTTTTTCTGTTTTTGACAAATTGTTATTTTTATCAATGATAATACCAAAATCTATTTCATCAATATTTATTGTCTCAACCATTTCATCAACCATTTCATCAACCATTTCATCAACCATTTCATCAACAATTAATTTTTTACTTAAAATATTATCTATGTGATTTGAATTATCAGTTATGTCATTATTAATTATTAAATATTCTTTCAATTCATTATCATTTGAATCGTCAATATTCATAGATACTGTTTCGCAACTTATTATATTTTTATTTTCTGATATTAAATTATTTTCATTATTTGTATTTTGAATAGTAAGCATATCAAGTTCATCAGTTAAATTTAAATTTTTACCAATATTTTCATTAGTATTTTCATTAGTATTTTCATTAGTATTTTCATTAGTATTTTTATCAGATATATCAGAATTATTTGGTCTTACAATTAAACTATCTGGAACAATGTTTTTTATATTATTATTTTTTGTCATTATTGAATCTGAAATAAAATTCATTATATTAGAAATATTATTGTCATGATCACTTGATATATTGTGTATATTGTTGATTTCTAAAGTTAAATCTGTTATTACTGAATTATTATTTTTATTATTTAAATTATTCATGGGATCAATTGTATTTGAATTATCCAAATTATCCAAATTATCCAAATTATCCAAATTATCTAAATTATCCAAATTATCCAAATTATCCAAATTATTTTGAATATCATTATTTAAATTCATACTAGGATAAAAACATTTATTATTTAAAGATTCACTAACTACTATATTAAATGCTTTATTTCGTTTAATTTTATTATTGTTAAATAATAAATTTTGCGTTAAAATGAAATGTTTAAAATCATCATAACAAATAGAATACAATAAAGTAATAAATAACAAAATAAAAATATAATTAATTTTTATAAGTGGTACCAATACATAATTAACTATTATTTTTTTAGCTAAAGTATTTTTTGATATAATGTTTGCTAACTTTGTATTTTTAAAATATCCTAATTTTTGTTCATAATCTAAAAATGTGTATATATGATAAAAATTATAATAATAATTTATTAATTTTGTACCCCAATACATTAAACCAACCAATGCAAAACATTGCACCAATTCATAAGATATATTATTAATCATAATTTATTATTTAATAATAATAAAAGCTTTAATTTATATATTATTATTTAATAATAAAAAAATTATAAATCAAAATTCCATTGTAATTCTATTGGAACTGTATTTGAATATTTTTTATATACTTGGGGTATATTTGATTCTTTAAATCTATTTATAGCAGCACTTAACATTAATTCTCTTTGATCTAATATATCATTGGGATTAGAATTAGAATTAGAATTAGAATTAGAATTAGAATTAAGATTAGGATTAACATTTTTTAAAAAATAACTGTTAAATGGTGAATTTGAATTTGAATTTGGATTTGAATTTGGATTTGAATTTGAATTTGAATTTGAATTTGAATTTGAATTTGAATTTGAATTTGAACTTGAACTTGAAATTGAAATTGAAATTGTTGATTGTATTGGACATGAATTTGAATTTTCAGAATTTTCTTTTTTATATTCTTCAATAAAACTAGAAATTTCTTCATCAATTATATTTTTATCATGAATATCTTTTTCAAACATATCTAAAATATTATTATTATCGTATAATTCTATTTCTTGGTAATTATTATAAGACGATTTAAATTTATGATTTAATTGAATTGATATTTCAGAAGAAGAATCTGATTTGTCATCATTGTCATCATTGTCATTTGGATTTGGATTTGGATTTGGATTTGGATTTGGATTTGGATTTGGATTTGGATTTGGATTTGGATTTGGATTTGGATTTGGATTATTGACATCAGTTTCCATATCAATATCTGTATCTGTATCATAACATAATATTGTTGATCTTAATTTACTGAATAATTCTGTATTATTTGGTATATCATTTTCTGTAATATCAAAATGACATAAATTTTTTGGTAAAATACTCACATCAAAAGTTTTAAATTTATTTTTTGATAAATCAAAGTATTCCAATCCACATGGTAAATTTTTTATAAATTCTAATTTATTATCAGATAAATCTATAAAAGTTAATGTTGATTCAAACTCAGTTAAAATTTGTTTAATTTTATTTCCATAACAATTTAATTCGGTTAAACCAGTTGGAAGTGTTATGATTTGTGTAATTTTATTTACAGATAAATTAAGTATTTTAATATGACAATCAAAAAAATTTATAGATTTTAAATTATTATTTGAAATTGATAATTCATCAAAAATACAATTTGTAAATATTATTGTTTCAATTATATTATCATCCATGTGAAATTTTTTACATTTTAAATTATTCAATTCATTTATATCAAAATTGTTATTTTTAATACTTATTGTTTCCCAATTTCTATCATCCCATGAGATATCATTTAATATATTATCATCAATAAATACATTAGTTATATTAATAGGCAATATTTCTAATTGAGCATTTTTAATACAATTTGAATTCAAATTTATTGTATTAGAATTACTGGGAATTCTTTCAAGAATATCTGATATTTTTGTAATTGTTTGTATATTTGAAAAATCACTCATATTTTCCTGGTTATATTCAATATTATAAATATTATATTGGATATTATACTATAAAAAGATCAATTTTTTTGACTATTGATGCCTAAATTTATTTAATTTGTTATTATTGTTAAGTTATTTATAATAAAATTTGTTATAAATAAATATTTATCTATCAATATATTTATTTTATCAAAAGACAATAAATATTTTAAATCATCCGCCAAATCAAAAATATCTTTAATACCCAATAATAAAATTATCAAAGAATTTATTTCATTTTCAAAATTATTAAATAATTTATCAACGGAACCATTTAATAAATCTTGTTTTATAATTTCTAATATTTCTTGTTTTTCTATTTGTGATAATTTGTTTTTTTTATATTGGGCAAATTCAATATATAATTTTTCCAATAGTTTCCAAAGTAAACAAAAATATTTTTTTAATTCTAAATTCCAAACAATTATTTGAAATTTGTTTCCATTATTAAATATAATTTCATCGGAATTTTCTTTGTCAATTGTAAACAAATAATCTTGATAAATGTTTGGTTCAAATTTTTCAACAACTCCAATATACCCGGATATATTTTGTACCAATTTATCTATTTCTATATCTAATTTATTATAACTATATGAAAAATTTATTGTATCTGTTTGTTCTAAAAATACATCATCCAAGTTTATTTGAGAATTAAAATCTAATTTAATCGGTTTATCATAAGGACTAGGATAAATCATATTATTTTTTATCAGATTTCCTGATACTAAACCGGATATAACATTTGGATTTGATTTTAGATTTGGTTTTGGTTTTTTTAGTTTTAGTTTATTTACTTTAGTTATTTTATTTATTTTTGATTTTTTTATCTTATTTTCTATAGCCCCACCAATTATCAGTAATTTTTTTAAATTATTTTTAAAATCATCCATAAAAAAATTTATATTATATAATATATATTATAAAAATATATAACAAATTGATTTTATATTTGAACAACATACAAAAATTAACTAATATCAAATGCGACAAAAATTCCATTGAAATTTGTTATTGGATCCAATAACAAATTTTATTATTCAAAATAAAATAATTTTACCAATCATAAAAAAATAATCACCTAATAGATCCAATTGGTATGTATAAATTTTTGATGTAAAATTATTTTTCACTGTATTTGATACCATTTAAAATATTGTCAACAGTTGCTGAATCCCCATAAATACTTTTCAATAATGTTTTTAATTTCTCTTCAAAATTCTCAACAAATTTATTTATTTGATTATTATTAGTTTCCTTTTCTTTTTTCATTTCTTCTATTGTTTCATTTAATTCTTTTATTTGAATATCTTGTTCTTCATTTTTTTTAGTAAGAACTTTTATTTGTTCTTCTTTTGCTTCTAAGTCATCTGATATATTTTTTATTTTTTCCAATTCTTCTGTTAATGTTTTAATTTGTTTTTCGGACACATCAAAATTTTCTTGTAGAACTGTACAAGCTTCTAATCTAGTTTTTAATTCTTTTAGGGCTTTAGTTAATTTTTCATCACCATCCGATTCAATAATATTTAATTGATTTTTGATCTCAGTTATTATTTCTTGATATTTTTTAATTTTATCCAATAATTCAGTATTTTTATTATCAATTCCCTCAATAGTAATTCCAGCTTGTTGAAAAATTTTTTCCAACATTAAATTTAATTTTTCAATTTCAGAAGTTTTTTTATCGGTTTCTATAACATTATCATTTCTTATTTTTTCCAACTGTTCACCTAATTCCGTTATTTTATTATTTAAGTTTAAAATATCACTATTAAGTTTTTTAATTTCATCATCTTTAGCTGTAGTATTTTCAATTTCACTTACTTTAGTAGCAGTTTCTATATTTGTTTTTAATTCAGTTTTTAATTTTTCGTGTTCACTTTTTAATGTATCAATTTCAGTTTGTAAAGATGTTTTTTCTTCATTACATTTGGTTAATTTTTCATGTAATACCGTAAAAGTTGGATAATTATTAGATGTTACATTTGTTGATACTTTTTCTATCAGATCATCAAGTGATTTGAATTTATCTTCAACTGTTTTTATATCATTACCACCAATTTGAATATGATATTTTAAATGATCATAATATTCTTTAACTTTATCAGAGTCATTATTTTTAAATGATTTTTTCATTCTAATAGAATATTTTGAAATTTTATTAAAATCTGTGTTTGTGTTAAAACTCATTAAAATATATAATAATAGTTTATATATTTTTTTTATACAAAATTAAATTCTTCTTTATATAATTTTTCAACATAATCTAAAATATTAACATTATAATCATATTTTATATAATTTGGATTAATCTTTGTCATTTTTTCATCATGATCATTAATCATATGTAAAATTTTATTGAATAAATTAATATCATTTATTATCAGATCCATATTTTTTAAAATAAATTCAATATTTGTATAAGTATTAGTATTAGTATTAGTATTAGTATTAGTATTAGTATTAGGATTAGGATTAGTATTAGGATTAGGATTAGGATTACCACCAATTTTATTTTTTATATTTGATTTAGATCTGATAATATTGTATATATTTTTTAAATATTTATCATCATCTGATACAAAATATTTTAAATAATTTTTTTTTATTTTATACTTTAAACTCTCATTGTATTTCATTAAAATAAAATTTTATTTTAATTTTTTAGAAATTAATTCAATCAATAAATTAAAAATTTCATCATACGAATTGGTAAATGTTGTTTCTTCTTTTATATTGTAAAATTTATTTATTTTTAAATTATTTTTGAGTTTATCATAAAGTGGATTAAAAATATTTTCAAAATAAATTTGTGTTATTGGATCTGATTCTTCCCATTCTATCATTTTTTTTTCAATTAAAATTTTTTTACATAATTTAATATTCATTAAATAAAAAAAAGAAAAATCTATTTCTTGAGTAAATTTTTCAGTATCTAAATAATTCCCATACAATATTACTCCTTTATTTTTTAATTCACTTATATTGGAATTTAATTTTTCCCAATCATAATTTTCTGAATCCTCATATACTTTAAATTTTGCGTCATTAATTTTTATTTCTTTATATTTGTTTTCAATCAAAAAATCATTTATTTTTATAACGGGTAAGTTTAAATCTAAACCTAATTCCTTTGCTATTTCTGATTTATTTGTACATGGTAATCCTAATATAAGTATGATTATTTGTCCATATTTTTTTATATAAGCTTCTAAAATGTTCATCAAACAATTATATAATAATATTATATATATAATAATATTATAATGAGTTTTATAAATGACAGTTTATTAATTTTAATCAATATAATACATTTGATTGTAATTATATTTGTTTTAGCTGCTCCTTTTTCTAATTCAAATTATTTAATATTACTTCATATAATTGTTGTTCCATTTATTATGCTTCATTGGTTATTGAATAATAATACATGTTGTTTAACTGTTGCAGAAAAATATATAAGACAAAAAACAATTTGTGAAAAAATTAAGGAAGAAGATTGTTTTACATATCAATTAGTTGCTCCAATATATGATTTTAGCAAAAATCATGAAGCATTTTCAACATTTATTTATATTCTTACTACTTGTGTTTGGTTATTATCTGTTTACAAAATAAGTAGTAAAATTTCAACTGGACAAATTAAAAATTTAAATGATCTAGCACAAATTTAGATAATCCCTATCACAAATTTAAGATATTTTATGCATTAAAATTAAAATTATTGTTATTATTAGGATAAAAAATATTATATTATATATTAAATTTCCATAACTTCCAACAAATATTCCTATGACAAATCCTACAATACAACTTATTACCAATAAAATATCCACATAATTATTATCCATTAATTTAAGGTTAATATATAATTTAATTACAAATTAAATTATATTAAAAAAAATAAGTTTATTTTATTCACAAATATTTGATGTAGAACTAGAATTTGAATTTATACCTACTTCTAACATTCTTTTTTTTAAATCAACATCAATTTTTGACCCTCCAGATTGTATTTTTCTAAAAATACCCATATTTAAGTTTGAATTTAATGAATTTGAATTAGATGAATTTGATTTGGATGATCTTGATTTTCTATCTTTTAATTCACTTACTGATCTCATAGTATCAGTTGTTTCAAATCCTCCTCCAATTTGACCCAATACTGATGTATCTGAATATTTATCTGATCTTTCATTAAACATGATAGATGATGTTTTAGAATAATTAGATATTTCACTTGGTTTAACAGATGATGTTTCTGAAAATTTTGATGATTTGAAAATATTTTTACCCATTCCTCCAACTTGTTTTGTTTGTGGGATTTCTCCTTCTCCTTGATTAAAATCGGATGTCTCAGACAAAGCAATAATATTTCCATTTCCATTTCCATTATTAATTTCAGAAGTTTCAGACAATATTTGTTGATTTTTATGATTACATTTATCGGTATTTAAATTTAAATTTAGATTTGGATTTGGATTTGGATTTGGATTTACAGAATCGATATCTTTTTCCAATTCTTTAGCCAATAATTCATGATTATTTGAACCATTCGAAAATACTAATTTATCTGTATCAATATCATATGATTTAAATTTATAACCATCAACACTAAGTCCAGACAATAAATTCAAACCAAATAAAATTTTAGCTTTTGTTGCATTATCTAAATTCATTTTATATATTATATAATTATATATAAAAAAAAATTGTTATATTTTTTATAACATTTTTTTAAATTCATTTAGTTGATTTAATAATTCATAAAAATCACCCATATCATCAGTATCTGTGATTGTTTTTACTAAAATTGTTTTTTGATATAATCTATCAAATTTTGATGCCATTTCTAATGAATATTTATTTTTAATAGTTTTTTTTAGTTCTATAACTAATTTACCCATATTTTTTTCATCCTCAATTAAAATATTATTGTTTGTCTGTAAATAATTTATTATAATATCTATGTATTTTTTTATGTCTTTTTTATTATTTAACTTTATTTTTTTATTGGTAAATGTTTCTTCTGATGTATCAGATTTAATTTCACCAATATCTTTTTTAAATGGGTTTACTGATGGATTAATTGATGGATTAATTAATGGGTTAATTGATGGATTAATTGATTGTTTTTCTGATGACTTTGTGGAAGATGACTTTGTGGAAGATGATTTGGTAGATTGATCAGAAGATGATTTGGTAGATTGATCAGAAGATGATTTGGTAGATTGATCAGAAGATGATTTGGTAGATTGATTAGAAGATGATTCATTGGATGATTTGAAACCAGATTCATTAAATTGGTTATCAGATGATTTGACAGATAGTTTAGGTAAATCTAATTGTTTTAAATTATCATTAGATACATATGATTTGACAGATAGTTTAGGTAAATCTAATTGTTTTAAATTATCATTAGATACAGATGATTTGACAGATAGTTTAGGTAAATCTAATTGTTTTAAATTGTCATTAGATTCAGATGGTTTTATTAAATTTATTTTTTGATCATCATTACGTTTAGATAAATATTTATGTGGGGATGAATTTATTGTTTCTTTTTTTGATAAATTTAAAACATTTGTCAAATAATCTATATTAACAGATTCTGAAGAAAATTGTGATTGATGTGTATTTTTGTTTTTAATTGTGGGAATTGTATTTATATTAATAAAACAACTTGATAACTTATTTGTATTATCTAAATTATATGATTCTAATGAATTAAATACATCATCATTATCATTATCAAAATCAAATTTTTGGGGTAATTTGAAATTTTTTGTTAGTCCGGTTATTATGTTACCATTATAATTATCATCATCGTCATTATCATAATTTTTATCATCATTTTTATCATCATTTTGAATAGATATTGAATTAGAATCTAATGTATAGTGATTTGGAAAATCGTCCAAACCTAAATTACTATTTGCTTTTTCTAAATTATTAAAACATTTAATAATTCCTTCAGAATTTGGCTTATTTTTAATTTTGATAGTATTTGATTGACTTTTCCCACTGCTTTTCCCAGTGTTTTTGTGAGTGTTTTTGTGAGTGTTTTTGTGAGTGTTTTTGTGATTTTTTGTATTGGTTATATTTGTTTTTGTATTGGTTATATCTGTATTGGTTATATTTGTATTAGTTATTGAAGTTATATTGTGTTGTGTATTAGTTTTTAAATTATTAGAATTTATATTGGTAGTTTTATAAAATTGTTTTAAAATAAAAATAAATGATTCAATAGGTAAATTTACAACAGATTTTACTTTTATTTTACAATTACATACTTCTTTAACATGTTTTTTTGAATAATTACAATGATTAAAATAAAATCTTTTTCTTGCTATAAAAAAATATATGAGTCTGAAAGGATAGTCATTGTTATATTTTTCTAATAAATAATTCAAATCTATATTGATAAAATTAATAAATAATATCTCAGATTCATTAGAACTAAATAAAAGTTTTTTTTTATAGTTTTTTTTAAAATAAAAAATAAAATCATCATGCGAATCTATATTATATTTATCTTTTATATAGGATATGTTATATTTGCAATGATTATTCACAAAAATAATTAATCTTATAATAAATTTATTAATATTATTTTCTGAAATTAATTTTCCAATCATTTTATAAAATACAATAATAAAAACAAAATTAAAATAATACTTAATACTTATAGTAAGTCCAGTTTAAAATTGTGTTTATTTTCTTATTAACTTTTTATCTATAATATATATAAATAATATTATGTCAGACATAATATTATTTTCACTTGATATATTATTTTCACTTGATATATTATTTTCACTTGATATATCATTTTTAATGTCCAAAAGTATAAAATAAATTGTATCGGGATTATGAAAGTATTTCTGAAATTGTTTTATTGTTGGAAAAATTATAATTAAATTCAGTATCAAAAAATATTGTTTTATCAATTTGTTGTACAATAAATTCCAAATTAAAATAATTGAATTTTAATATTAGAATTTGTTTGTTGAATTTGAACTTGAACTTGAATTTTATTGGAATTATCTTTATCTATTTTTATTTCCTTTAAACTTTTTGGTAAATTTTTAATTGGTTGTGAAAAATGATAACCTAATGTTAAATGGGTTAGAGAATTTGGTAAATTATCAATTGGTTTTGAAAAATGATAACCTAATATTAAATGGGTTAGAGAATTTGGTAAATTATCGATTGGTTTTGAAAAATTCTGATCTAATATTAAATGAGTTATTGAATTTGGTAACAAATCTATTGGTTGTGAAAAATATTTGCCTAATGTTAAATGTGTTAGAGAATTTGGTAAATTATCAATTTGTTGATTAAAATGATAACCTAATATTAACATAGTAAGTGTGTTTGGTAAATTATTTATTGGTTGATTAAATTGCCAACCTAATGTTAACAGTCTAAGTGTGTTCGGTAAATTATTTATTAGTTGATTAAAATGCCAACCTAACGTTAACTCAATTATTGAATTTGGCAAATTGTTTATTTGTTGATTAAAATTATTATCCAATGTTAAATTAATTATTGAATTTGGTAAATTGTCTAAAAGTCGATTAAAATTATAACCTAATATTAAATTGATTATTGAACTTGGCAAATTGTCTAAACATTGGGAAAATTTTGATTCTTTCCAATTATTTTCGTATTTAAAATTCCATATATTATTAGTGTCGATACAAACTTCAACATTATCATAATTATTAAAATAAATAGTATCAGAATAAGAAAGTACTTCTAGAATTGATTCATTATTGGAAAAATCAATATCGAACTCAAAATCAAATATTATTGTTTTGCCTAATACTTTGTATGGACATTCCATTCCATTCCATATTATAGTAAGTCTAATTATCAATTTTACATTTAAAATTCAATTATTTTAATATTAGGATTTATTTGTTGAATCGAATTTAAAAAACAATATTTTTGAAATAAATATTGTTTTATTGTTATAAAATCATTCAAAAGGATTTGATTTTTTATATTTGATATCTGGATCAGATAATATTTTACACATTAATGTTAATTTATCAACAAATTCAATAAGATATTTATTTTGACCTATTAAAATTTTAATATATAAGGACAAGTTATCAATTTCTTCTGTATTATTATTTTCTTCTCCATTATTATTTTCAGCAATTTTCATAAGATTTGAATTAATGGACGATTTAACATTAAATTCAAAACCATCAAAACCTTCATCATAATTTGTAATTTGAAGTTGTTCATTAAAAGAAACATTTTTTTCAAAAGATTCATTTAATTGTTTAAAATTTTTAAACATCAATGAATTTATATCGGAAACATTATCCCAATTTGTATTGGAATTATTATTTGTATTGGATGTTATATATTTGCTAATAACACTATCTGTTGGATCTACCATTTTTTTGATAAATTTAATAAGATGAAGTTTAAAATTTGTGATAATATTTGAATAACTAATTTTATTTTCCACATAATAAAATATTTTTTTTTTAATACAAAAATCAATTAAATTATTTATCAAAAAATCAATTGATTCAATTTTTTCTTCTAATGTTTTTTTTGATTTATCAAGCTCATATATTTGCCTGACAAAATGATTTATTATAGTTTCTGTCTTATTAACATTGAGTTCTTTATTATTCATAATTTATATTAAACCAATAATAAAAAAAAAAAATAATTCTAACATTATCAATAATATTTATATAAATAATAAATTATACTAGTTATACTTAAAAATATTAATAATAATTTAGAATAATCATTTAGATATTCCCAATAATTTATAATTGTATATATTAACATTAATATACCACCAATACTTAGGCTCCATCTTACAATCCAATTTGGTATATCATTTTGTTTTTCACTATTACTAAACCATATATACCCAATAACAATTCCAATAATACTCACAAAATAAATCATCATCACATAAACTCCTATTTGTTCTTCAACACTAGTACTATATTGGATACTGATTATTTCTGCTAATTTTGTAATTAATAATATATATAAAAATGATATTATACCAATAACGATTAGATTTAATCCACCAACTTTATTTAAATTATTTTTTTCTGAAATAACTTTATTAAAATTTTCTTTTTTACTCATTTAGAATATAAGTTTCACTTAGAAAAAATATTTTCATTTTATTTTTATACTCAAATTATCAATTATTTCATTATCAATATAATTAATAATTTCATCTAATGTTTCTGAATTTAATTCTAATTCAATTAACGAATAATTTAATTTGTTTTTATAATTTAAATAATTTTCATATAATTCCGTATATGTATATGTATTTGCATTTAAAAAAATAATATCATTACTTTTAAACCATGTGTAAAATATATTAGCATAATATTCGGATAATCTAATTAAATTAGGATCATTATATGTTCCGGAACCTATAAATTTTGCTGTTTGTAATAACAAATAAAAAAATTTTGCCAATATATTTGATACCCAACATGAATAACATTCTATATTACAAAATTTATTTTTATTTAATTTTTTTATTTGTTTATTAATATTTGTTTCAATATTTGTTTCAATATTTATTCCAATATTTGTTCCAATATTTGTTCCAATATTATGATCTAATAACTTATCTTGAATCAATAAATTATCACCATTAGAAATATCACTTGATAAATTTAGTTGTTTTTCAATATTTTCTTTTATCCCATCATGTTTTTTGTTATATTCAACTAAATTCGTTAATATAGGAAGTATCTCTATTTGAAATTTAGAAAAATTATTATTAATTTTATTTTTAGTAATATTTAATGGATCAATTCTCGAATTAAAATAATCAATATTATTTGATAAAGATAAAATATAGTGATTAATATCTGATAGTTCAAATTTATATGATTTATACATTTTTAATCTTATTTTATTAAATAAATTTATAAAAGTATATGCTAAATAATATCCATGGGAATTAATTTTATTTTGTTTAAAATATCTATTTGACTCTGTTAAAAACAATACCCCAATAATATAATCAATTGGTTCAATCGATCCAATTGGAATTATTTTCTCTTTTTGACCAATTATAAATTTAATCAAATTTTCCTTATATAAATTTATCTTATTATTAGATTTATATTTATTATTGTCATATTTTATATTCATTTTTCTGTTGATTATAATAAATTAATATCTATTAATTTAACTAAATAAACATACTTTGTCTAGGATATTTTTTATCATATTAACAATTTTAATGTTTTTGATGATCTTGTAATAGATGTATATAGACATTTTGAAGTCTCATTTATATTATTATTATCAAGAATATCATTTATATCAATAAAAACATTTTTAAAAGTTGAACCTTGTGATTTATGTACTGTTATACAATAACCATAATTTAATTGTGCAAAACAATCAATCACATTAGTTTGATATTCTTTATATAGTTTATTTATTTTTTTTTCAATTTCTGATTGGAAATTACATTTTTTCATATTATCACCTTTTGTTTTATTAATAATTTCATAACATGATATTTTTAGTTTATTTATTAATTTTTCAATTTCTTCATTTATTCTGAAATGTTTTTTTTCAGAATCTGGATGTAATGATAATATTGTGTATTCTGGAATTATTTGTTTATCTTCCATTAAATTTATTATTTTTTGTATTAACATCTGGTATACATCAATTTCCAAATCTAATAAAGCATTAATTTTTTTGTAGTATTTTCTAAATTTGTCATTTAAATCCACAGTGATATTGTTATTTATTTTAAATTTTAACGGAATAAATTTATATTTTATTTGTTTTATTCCAATCAATTTAATCTGTTCTGAAGTATAAAAGCTCACTTGCTCTATTTTTTTAGATTTTTTATCTAAATCTAAATCTAAATCCAATGGACTAGTTTCTTCATTAACTATTTCTTTTTTGTGAAAATCATTAAAAATTAATATTTCTCCTATTTCATAATGTGCTAAATTTTTTTTTCCAAATATTTTTTCTCTAACATATTGATTGTAAAGATTTGATTTTTTATTTGTCCATGTTAATATTATATTATTATTATGATTGTCAATCATCACATCATGATCTAATAAGATATTTTTAGAATTTGAATTCGGTTCTGATAGATTATCAAATTCATTTAATAATTGATTTGATGATTGATTTGATGATTGATTTGATGATTGATTTGATGATTGATTTGATGATTGATTTGATGATTGATTTGATGATTGATTTGATGATTGATTTGATGATTGATTTGATGATTGATTTAAAACCACATCAAAATCTGAAATTTTTTTTTTTCCATTTGATTTTAACACATCTACAAATTCATCTAACCATTTTTTTGTTTCTTTATTTTCGACTGAAAATAATTGTATTGAATCAGATTCATATTCTTCTATATGTGGAATATCTTCTATTTTTTTACTAAAAATCCATCCACGATGAGAATTTGACAAATCCATAATTTTTTGATTTGATGTACGTATTATTTTATCTAATGATAAAGATTTTATTGAACCATTAAATATTGTTGATTCTGGTTGATTTACAGGTGGTAATTGAGCTGGATCACCCACATAAATTATTTTTACATTTGGATTTGATTCTTTTAATAATTGGATTTTAATATCCCCAATAATTTGATTTGATAACATTGAACATTCATCAACAACAATCAAATCATATATTGACCAATTTGGATCAACTTTTCCTTTAGCAAAAAATTTTTCTCCAGATTGACCTATATATGATTGATAGTTTAATAATCTATGAACTGTCATAATGTTTATAATTTTTAATAATTCATCATAATCATCTGAATTGACAATATTATCAAATAATTTTGATTTTGCTATATTAACTGCTTTATGTGTGGGAGCAACCATTACTATTTTTTTACATAATTTTGTTTTTATTAAATCATTAATAAATTTTGCTATCATTGTAGTTTTACCTGTACCCGCATATCCTATTAATAATATTTCTCTTAATTTGTCTGATTTTACAAAATTTATCAAACTATTGTATATTAGTTCTTGTTCTTTTGTAAGAGTTAATGAATGTTCTTTTTCGCTATTCATTTATTATTACTATATTGTATAATTTAATTTATAATAGGATTTCAATTTTTATTGTATTAGTTCATAAAATAATAAAAAAAATTAAAATTTTTCCCAAATATCATTTCATTTCCTATAACACTAAAATAATATTTTTAAACCAAAAATATTATTTTATGACTATATTATAATATAATGAAATATCTTTCTAATGATATTTGTGATTTTGAAATAATTTCAAGTTGGGATACAACACAAAAATATAATATATTATCAACCTGTTTTTTTAAAATGGGTTCTCATTATAAAAATTTTGATATTTATTTTAAAGGATTAAAAAATTTAATTAAATTATTAAATTCACAGTCTGAGTATTCATTAAGAATATTTATAGATGAACATATAAGATCAGATCAATCAGTTTATTCGTTATTATCAGGTTCTGAAAAAGTTCAAATAATTCTGTTTAAATGTTCTGAATATATTGAAAATAAATATCACATTGATGTTTTTGGTGCACTAGTTAGATTATTTCCAATCTTTGATTTTGATTCAAATGATGCTTTAAATGTTATTGTGATTGATATAGATTTAAATTGGGAAGATTTAAATAAACTTAAAATTTTAATCGAATATAAAACTCAAGATAAAGAAATTATTGGAATGGGTATGATTGATAAATTACTTATAACAAAATATCTACCACATTTTTTCTGCGGGTTATTTGGAGTTTTTAATGTAAAATTTGATAAATCAATTATTTTAAATTTCATTCGAGATGCACCAAATATTACAGATAAAGGAATATATGGTAAAAGACTTAAATCTTACGGATATGGAACAGATGAATTATTTTTAAATGAATATTTTTTATATTTAAATTCAAATTCAAATTTAAAAAATATTAAATTAGGAATGCTATTAAATTATGATATAAATTGGTTTATGTTTCATTACAAAAATGAATTATTAGTTGATTTAGCATCTAAAACATATTCAAATCTTAAATTTATTTTGGGTAAATTTTTCAAATCATTCATGTCTTCTGAACAAATGTTTAGGATGATTGATAAACTAACTTATCAAGTTAAATCATCTAATCCTAATAAAATATATATATCATCAAGATATTCAAAATTAATTGATGAATTAGACGAAAAAAATTTAGAATGGTTTAGTCTTGAACATATCAAATTAACCCATAAATATTTTTCTAATATTATAGATTGTTTAGCTGTTATATATTTTAATCCTATAGATTTGGATATTATTAATGTTAAAATATTAAAAAAAAATCTTATTGAATAAAAAAATCTTATAATAAAACAATATTTTTGAAATAACAATCTTATTTTATATGTTATGTGTTTTTTAATAAAATAACTTTGGGCTTAATATTTAAAATTCTTTAGAACAAAGCTAAAGAATTTTAAATATTAAGCCCGATATTATACTTATTTATATTGTTTGTTTTATATACTATTTGAAACAAACAGATATTTAATTATTGGATAAGCCTATCCGAGATACTTTTTTATTTAACATGTATTGGAAAAAAATTGAAATTTTTATTGGCTATGTCTTTTTTACATTTTTAATTAATTAAATTACAATCAATTAATTATGGACCATTATAAAATATTATTTATTATACTAATATTATTTAACATAACAAATTGTTTAGGATTTAAAAATTTAAAGCAATTTAGATTTAAAAATTTTAAATTATCATTGGGATTTCCAAATCAAAAAAACACAACTGTTAAATCTAATAATGAATGGGATAATATTGGTAATAAACAAAAAAAATTTAATATGACAAATTTACCATTAAAAACAAATAGTAAATACATAATAAATAATGACAATATCAAACTAATTAATCTTGAATCAAATAATTTTGATAAACCATTTTATTTTATTATAAAAAATATTAATAAAATAAATTTATTAATTAATGATATGATTAAAGCAAATGTATGTGGAATATTTATATCTAAATTATATTATACCAAAAAAGAAATAAAAGACATAATAAAAAATTATATTTCTAATAAATCAAAAATTAATTCTAATGATATATTGGTTTATGATGATAGTAAATATATTGGTGGTTCATTTGAATTATATTCTTTATTATTCACATAAAATAATGTTAAATTATATAAAAAAATGTACTTGTTAACTTAACAAGTACATTTTTCTATTATATTAAAATAATTAATGATTTATTTATTAAAAAATCAACTTAAAATTATTTTCATTTAAATTCAAATATAAATGATCGTTATTATTATGGCAGGTGGTTTAGGTAAAAGAATGGAATCTGAAATACCTAAAGTTTTACATATGGTTACACATCCATATAACCACAATATTCAATATCCTATGTTAATACATGTGGTTATGACTTCAATAAAATTAAATCCAAAAAAAATATTTATTGTCGTAGGTAAATTTATGGATATCATATCAAATACCATTAATGAGTATGTGGGACAAGGAATAATAAAAAATCCCTATATTATTGAATACGTTAATCAAGATATTGCTTTAGGAACTGGAGATGCTATAAAATGTTGTTTACCTCAAATAAATTTGTATTGGAATGAAAGAGCATTAATATTATCTGGAGATGTTCCTTTGATATCTTTCAATACTCTTAAAAATTTAATAAAAAAAAATATAAATAGGCTATTGATTACTGAATTAGAAAATCCATTTGGATGTGGGAGAATAATTTTAAATGAGTCTGGGAATATTATGGGGATTAAAGAAGAAAAAGATTGTGGGGAAGAAGAAAAGCTAATTTTATTAGTAAATTGTGGTATTTATCAAATTGCAGTATCTGATTTAATCAGACTGATACCAAAAATTTCTAATAATAATAAATCTCAAGAATATTATTTGACAGATATAATAGATTTGATGATTTCTTATAATATCCCTATTGAAACTTTTATTTTAGAAAAAAATTCCCAATGGGAAATTAAAAATGTAAATACAAAAAAAGATTTAGAGGAATTAAATGATTTTATTGTCAAAAAATGCAATTAAATCATTAATTTTAGCTTAAAAATACATTTTGTTTATTTATTTTTTGTCAACATTGTAATATATTTTTTAAGTCTAAAAACTGAAATAATTTCATTATTTATGTTATCTAAACACTTTGAACTTATAAAACTTTTATCGGTTTTATTGTAAAATTTTTTCATAGGTTCAAATACCTGATAAAAACTTTGTTTATTCGATTCAAAATTAATAATAAAGTCATCATTAATTTTATTTAATAATTTAGTAATTTCAAATTGATTTAACTCATCAATTTTTTCAATTTGAATCGAATTTGCTATATTTTTAATAAAAATTCTACTTGTAACAATAACCAAATTAAATCCATTAACCCATTCATTAAATTTGTTCAAGTTAAATTTATTGTCAAATGGATTTAAGTTTATTTGATAATTATCAAGTAAATAAGATAGTATTTCACCAAATACCATATTAAAATATATTCCATAAACTTTTTCATAAAATTCGAAAACTTTTTTCGTGAAATTTTTACATATATTTATATTTATTGAATACCTTTTACCAAAATTATAATCAAAATTATAATTAATGTCATAATTATAAATTTTTTTCCATGTGGGAAATAAATATTTTGATCTAGGACATATTTCATCTAAAACTTTTATTCTTTTTTCAATATAATTTTGATTTGGAGTATCATCAAATAAATATAGATCAAATAAAAAACTCGGATATAAAATCAATTTTACATATTCCCATATTATATTTTGTAATTGACTATCTGTGATTTTTTCAAACACCACATTATCCATACCTAATTTTTTAACCAAATTATTTACCAATATAATAAGAGAATCATATGTAAAGTTTTTTTCAAATAAAATCAAATCTTTTAACTTATTTATTTTTTCATTTTTATTTTTTATTTCATTTGAAATTTCAAATTCACTTATTAAAAAATTACTTATTGAAAAATTATTTTTTGAAAAATTATTTATTGAAAAATTATTTATTTCAAATTGGTTAATTTTTTGATTATTTTCTGTGTTAATATTAAAATTATCTAATGTCAAAGATAAATCGTTTATTTGATTTTCTATTTTTTTTTTTTTTATAAAATTAAATTTATCTATATGAGAATCATTAGTTAAAATATATTCTTTATCATCATTGTCATTATCCAAATTAAAATGACACCTTTTTTTTGATTTTTCCATAGGAGAAGTATTATATTTTTATATTTGGATAAAACCTATAACAAATATAATTCAATTTTTTTCATCCTTTTTATACAACTTAATCCAATAACATTACGTCCAAATAGTTTTTATAAATTATAAAATATTGTAATATGGATAAATAAAAATATTTTACTATAAATAAATATTTTTTATATGTTATATTGTATATATACATAATACATATATGCGAAGTATAAATGGAACACAATCTATCAGTATTAATACAATAACATTATTTGCTAAAAATATTAATTCTCCAATAATATTTTTATTTGAACATTATTTTAATGTTTTATTTATTATTGATAATAATAAAAATATTATTGGTTTAACACCATTTTTTATAAATTTAATTAAACGAGCTTTATGTGATGATTGTTCATTCTCTTGTTCTAGTTCTAGTTCTCAGTACTATTATTATTGTAATGAACCACAATTGAATATTGATAATTATGGTGCAAATAATAATCTTATGGATATTGAAAATTTATCAGTATTAAGTACAGAAATAAATGATAATAATGAATTATTTGCAAATAATTCTACAATATCAGGTTCTAATGTATTGATTGGTGATGAAGGAACTGATACTGTTTTAATCAATCAAATACCTGTAACCCTTACTGAGGAAAATTTATCTTTAGGAACATGGTTATTAACCGGTAATATTATAATAACAATATCATCTGGAACTACTTGGACAAATACAAATTTAACAATTTCTTTTGGAAACACTGTTATTCCAAATGGTGAAATTAACTATCGGACTTTTAATACGGAACAATTAACTTATTCAACTACTATTAGTTATTCTTATAATTTTATATTTGAAAACCAATCGATTCAAAATTTAAATATTAATGTGACGGGTAAATATGATATTTCATCTGATTTAAATTCATTACCAACTTTAAATGCATGTTCTAATTATTTTCTAACTAAACTTAATTAATTTTTATATAAAAATTTATTCCATAACTTAATATATAATTACATATTAATAATTTTACTATGGTGCATTTTTCTTTAATCAATATGAAAGAAAATAAAAAAACTAAAATTTTTGGAATAATAACATATGAACCAACAAATAATAATTCAAATGAATACAAAATAATTATTAAATCAAATAAATCTGAATATATTCAATTTAAATTTTATGAAAAATTAATGAATTATGTAAAATTTAAACATAATAAAATATCCTACAAATATTATTTAATACCCACTGATGGAATGTTGATATCATGTATTTTATCAAATGAAAATCCATTAGAAATTATTCTTAAACCAAAAGATTTATGTTCAAAAATAACAATCGTAAAATTTAAAAAAAATATTCCCCAAGAATTAAAACTAATAAATATTTTTTGGGATAATATATTTATTATTAATTTACCAAGAAGAACAGATAGACAAGAATCAATGAAAAAAAAATTATCACAAGCAAATATAACTAGATATGAATTTATTGAAGCATCTGATGGTTCTGATCTAAATATTCAAGAAAAATATTTAACACATAAAACAAAAACTAATACAAATATCATAACATCAGGTCATTTTGCTTGTTTGTTATCTCATATTGCATCAATTAAATTAGCAAAAGAACGAAAATATTCAAGTATAATGATATTAGAAGATGATGTGTATTTTTGTAAAGATTTTTTAAATAAATTAACCAATTTATTGGTTCCTCAATACGATATGTTATATTTAGGTGGGATTGTATCAAAAAAAAAATTATTTTTTAATGATTGGGCAACCCATGATAAAATAATGGGTGCTTATGGTTATATACTTAATAATTCATTATATAATGTGGTATTAGATCAATTAGAAAAATTAACAGAGTATGTGGATGTTTTTTATTTAAAACATATTCAACCTAATTACTCTGTTGTATTATTAAATGATTATATTAAAACAGATCTTGCATCTTCAGATACTTCTCATAAATGTAATAAATTAGTCAAAAGATTAGAATATATTGGATAAATATTAAAATAATCGATATGTTGGTTCAGCAATAATATAAATTTTACATTTTACAAAATTATTCCATCTAAATACTTCTATTCCATCAAAATGATCCGTAAATTGATATGGGATGTAAAATTTACTATTAAATTCCAAAAAAAATTTATTACTATAATAACCATGCAATTTAGAGCGTTGCGTATTTTAAATGCCGACTGTTCTCTATAGTATGAATTCTAATCAATATTAGACTACTACACTAGTCGTCGCGTCATTTAACCTACACAATACTTTGTCATTTAAGACACTAAATTCTAAAGGTAATAGGCTTAATTAATAAGCATCATAATATATATTATAGATTAGTAAATGCTTATTATCCTATCAGTAAACTGCTTAATTATTACCTTTAATTAAACAGTTATTTGTTTTTTATTTTTTGTACTTTTATTATAGTAAGTCCAGTTTAAAATTGTGTTTATCGACTGTTGTATTTTTTATAATTTTAAACTTTTATTACTATAAATGGTCCATTTGGACTTATCAGTTTTATATGACGTGTTGAACATCATTACTGATTTTTGTTCCCAAAACAAATGTTTTAGGTTTTATATTTGTTTTTATATAAGATGAGACTATTTTTATCATGTTTTTTACTGCATTTACATCTCTATTTATATATTTCATTGACTTTACGCTTGTTTTGCAAGTTAAAATTTTATGAACTTTTTTATTTAATATTTCTTTTTTATATTTTATTACATTTTTTTCTTTTAATTTTTCTAATGAATAT
>Ga0316217_10000679_pt1 | contig 47126 bp, 28 predicted proteins | sample 1anoAmetaG_FD_203633 | JGI IMG/M metagenome (GOLD analysis project Ga0316217, IMG submission 203633) | Freshwater microbial communities from Trout Bog Lake, Wisconsin, USA - 1anoA | ecosystem: Environmental > Aquatic > Freshwater > Lake > Hypolimnion/Profundal zone | place: USA: Wisconsin...
GCCCATTTGCGTCGTGTCCAGGGAGATTTTCTGCATGAACAGCAGCAGCACCGACCCGGCGGTGGCCAGGTTGATGTAGATCGCATTGCACGAGTCGCCCATGAGGGCAAATTTCAGCCGCCGCGTCTTCTCGATATTGGTTAAGGGGCGATTCACGGTAAGCCCGTCGGCTTCCAAAGCCAATCAGGCTTGCGGCAATTGTAACGGCCTCCGGCAAGGGCACAACGCGCTTCAAGCAGCGAACACCGGCTGATAAGAGACGCCCAGGTAAAGCCCGTCAGCGCCGATGGCGGAATCGGCGATGGCCGGCAGCGCCGGTGCCGGTGTGGCTGCGGCTGTCGGCGCGCTGACATACCTTGCCGTGGCGGCGGTGGCCGGTGCCGCTGCCAGTGCTGCCATGAGCGCGCTGACGGGGTTGCTCACGGGCGTGGCCGTGGCTACCAGCGGCGTGGTGACGGTGGATTGAGGCACGGGCGTCGGCACCGGCGTTGCCGCCACTGTCGCGTTCAATTGCACCGTGCGCACCGTGCTGGCGCTGATTCCTGCCGCCGCGGGCATGGAAAGCCCCAGGTTTTGCAGCACGTCGGTCAAGTCACTGTTGTTCACCGTGGCATTGGAACCGGGGCTGGCTGCGTGATATTCGAAATTACCAAGGCTCCACTGGGTGGTGGGCAGGCCCAGATTCTGCAGCATGGTGGTCAGGTCCGTGTTGTTCACCGTTCCATCCAGGTTGGCATCCCCCTTAATATCATAGCGGAACTCGGTGTAGCTGCCGCCGTTCACGGTAGTGGCACCGTAGCCGATCCCGTAATTGGAACCGGCGTTCACCTTGGAACTCATGATCTGGCCACCGAAAATATAGCTCTGGATGGTGCTCGCCGGATCGGCGGTGGTGTTGGTTACCAGCACGATGTTGTTTTGCACATCCAGCGTAGCATTGCCGGTCACGGTTAGGCTGCTGAGATTCACCGTCATGCCAATGCCGCCGGTGTTGATGATCAGGCTGGCGTTGCCGCTGGCGACGATGTTGGGCGCATCGCCCCAGTTGCTCGGATCGTCGGTGATGGCGGCGTTGCCGGTGAGCGTCAGGGTTTGGGTGGTGACATTCCATGTGGAGGTGGCGTCGCTGGGGCTAAGCCAGCCGGGCAAGACGGTAATGGTAAACAGGACGGGGTTGGAAGTATGACTGGCTGAGTCGGTTACGGTGATCGTCACGGTGTCGGTGCCGAGGTTGGCAAAGGTATGGCTGGCATTGGGGATAGCGCCGGCGGTGGTAACCGGGATGACCGTCTGCGTCGAGCCATCGCCCCAATTGACGGTGACGTTGAACGGGCCGGTGGCGTTGGTCTGGGTGAAACTACCCAGGAGGAAGGTGTCGCTTTGTTCGGCGCTGGCGCTCTGGTTGGCCGGCGGGGTGGCGGTAATGGTGGTGGGTGCCGCAACGGTGATGCTGAACGTGGCACTGGTGGCGCCGCTGAAATTGCCATCGCCGCTGTAGACGGCCACGACGGTATGGTTGCCGATGGCCAGGGAAGCAGTGCGATAGCTGGCGGAGTTACCGCTGACCGTCACCGGGCTGCCCACGTTGCCACCGTCGATCTGGAAACGCACGGTGCCGGTTTCACCGCTGCCGGCGGCGGGGGTGATGGTGGCGGTGAAGAGCACGGATTGGCCGTAGGTGGGCGAACCGAGGTTGGCGGTGACAGCCACGGTGGTGGCCACTTGCGCGGTGACCGTCAGGTTGCCGGCGACCAGATTGAAGCTGTAATCATTGGCGGCCAAGGTGTTGGCGACGAGGGTAATCGGGTAGATGCCGGCGGGGCTGGAGAGGGTGGCGGCGGTGGACAAACTGGGCACGCCGCTAACCACGCTGGCGGTGTCGCCGTTGACAAATCCGGCAAAAGTGTAGGTGAAAGTCGGGTTGGCATAGCCAACGGCGCGGGTTTGGTTGTTGGCGGTGACCGTCAGCACGGCCTGGTTTACGGTGAGATTAACGCTGGCGCTGGTGGTAGTGTAATCGAGGGTGTCGGTGGGCGTGAAGGTTACGCTCAGGTTTTGCGTGCCGGCGTGCAGTACCGTGCCTGCCAGCGGGCTGTAGACAAAACCACCGGCCACGCTGGCGCTGGCAGCTAGTTGCGTGCCGCTCAGGGCGGTGCCATAGGTGATGGCGGTGGGGCTGGTCCAAGTTAGCGTGGGCGTGGCGCGGGCAACCGTTTGCCGGAAAGTGGCTGCTGTGCTGCCGGCGAAATTACCGTCGCCGCTGTAAATGGCGGCCACGGCATGGCTACCGGCGGTCAGCGTGCACGTGGTATAGCTGGCGGTGTTACCGCTCAGCGTCACCGGGGTTCCGACGTTGCCGCCATCAATTTGGAATTGCACCGTACCGGTTTCCCCGCTACCGCTGGTGGGGGTCACGGTGGCGGTGAAAGTCACCATCTGGCCATAGGCCGATGAACCATTGCTGGAGGTAATCGCCGTGGTCGTGGTGGTGGCAAGCGGCTGGATTTCCACCGCGCCGATATCGACAGTGCCGTTATAAATGCGCGCCAGGCCGCGCTGATCGGTGGTAACACCGCTGGGGATCAACACGATTGATCCCGCGGCGATCGCCGGGCTGCCCGTCAGCGGTAGCATGGTCTGCGTGGGGCCGCCATTGTTGGCCAGCGCGCCCAAGTCGGCATTGAGCGGACTGGCGGTGTTGCCGGTAAGATCGGCGGTGACCCAACCGACGCTGCCATTGGATTGACCGATCAGATTATGGCCCAGGGAGGTAAAGGCACCGGTGGCATCGGGGGCGGCTGCCGAGCCGTTTTCACCGGCATAGTTGGAGATGGCGATGTCGATGTTGCCGGAGATGATGCTGTTGGCGACGGTGGTGACACCCGCGCCGGCTTTGGCGCCGCCGCCATAAGCCGCGCCGGTGTAATAAGAAGGTCCGCCCAGGAGCCCACCAAACAGACCGGAGTATTTGGTCGTGGTGGTACTCACCAAATCTCCCGAGACCGTGCTGTCGCACAGCGTCAGATTACCATTGTTAAGGATTCCGCCGCCATAAGCGCCCGCGGTGCCGGACGCCGTGGCCGAATCGCCGGAAATCGTGCTGTCCACAATCGTGGTGTTGCCGGTGTTGTTAATCCCGCCGCCGGTACATTCACCGGAATAGCTTAATGAACCACCGGCCTGGGTTGCGGCCTGGTTAGTGGAGATAGTGCTGCTGACAACCGTCAGATTGCCCTCATTAGCGATCCCCGCGCCCGCCGCGTTACCGCCGTAAGAGGTTTGGATACTGTTGCCAGTCACGCTGACGGCACGCAGCGTCATGGTGCCGCGGTTGCTGATGCCGGCGCCATGGCCGTTGACCTCGCCGGCGGGGTAGCCGGTATAGTAAAAGGCCAGACTGCTGGCGGTTAACGAATTGCCGGAGATGGTGCTGTTGGTGATCGTCGCGTTTCCCGAACTGTCAATCCCGCCGCCGCTGACATTGCCCGACCACCCGGCGTTGCTCACCGCGCCCGATGCGGTATTGTCGGTGATGGTGCTGTCGATGACGGTGAGCGTGCCGGTGTTTTCGATGCCCGCGCCTGCCGCCGGACCGGCGGTTTGGACAATACTGTTGCCGTCCACGGTCACGTCGGTAAGCGTTAAGATGGCAGTATTGTAGATGCCCGCGCCTTCTTGCAGGGTTGCCGAATTGCCATATAGAGAACCACCGGTAATCTCCAGCCCGGTGATGGCCACGTTGGACGGCGCGTCGATCTCCAGCACGCGCGTGCTGCCATTGCCCTGGATGCTGGCGACACCACCGGTGGATGCAATGGTCAGATTCCCGCTGGCATCGCTGATTTTCAGTTCGCCCAGGCTCAACGTGTAATTCCCCGCCGGTACCAGGATGGTATCCGGCCCCGAGTTGGCCGCGGCCAAGGCGATGGCGTCGCGCAGGCTGATAGTGGTGCAGCCGCTGGGGTCCATCTGGTCCACCAAGGTATTGACCACAAACGGGTTGGTCAGGAAGGTGCTGATCGTGAATGTTACGCTGTCGGAGAAATGACTGGCCGAATCCATCGCGGTCAGCGTCACCGTGTCGCTGCCGATGGCGGTGTAGGTGTGGCTCTGCGCCGGGATGGTGCCGGCGGCGGTGAGATTGTTGATGATGGTGTCGGCCGAGCTGTCGCCCCAGTTGACATCGACGCTGAATGGCGCTACGGCATTGGCATTCACCGCCAGATTTCCCAGGCTAAATGATTTGCTCAGATTGATGACGGCGACCTGATTGCCCGGCGGCATCACCGCGATGGTGGCCGGGGCGATCGTCTGCGTGAACGCGGCGCTGGTGCTGCCGGCAAAATAGTAATCACCACTATAGATCGCCGTGATGGTATGGGTGCCGGCCAGCAGCAGCGTGGTGGTGGTATAGTTGGCGGTGTTGCCGCTGAGAGTCACGGGTGATCCGGCCGGGCTGCCATCGATCAGGAACTGCACGCGGCCGGTTTCCCCGCTGCCGCTGCTGGGGGTTACGGTGGCGGTGAAGGTCACCTGCTGGCCATAAATGGCCGCGGGGCTGTTGGTGGTGACGGCAGTGCTCGTGGCGGTCTGCGTCAGACTGGCCAACGCCGGTGCCAGCAGGTTGCCCACCGGGCTGCCGATGCCGGTGATCAGATCATAACCGGCTTTGGCAACGTAGGTGGGCGCCGGGCCGTTACTGCCGCTGGTGATATCGTGGAAATCACCGGCCGGCAATTTGTACAGCGCCGGTAACGTCTGGCTGGGGCCATCCAGTGAACCCATGCCGGCGATGGCGCGGCCTTCATCGGCCACGGCGATCACCCCCGCCCACAGCGGGCAGGCCAGACTGGTTCCGCCCACTTCCATCCACGGCGTGGTGTTGCCATTGTCCCAGGAATCGTAAAGCGACACCCCGCTATTGGAACTGGCATCCGTGGCTACGTCGGGATAGGTGCGGTTGGTGGTGCTGAAGGCGCTGACTGTGCTGTTTTGCCAGGCTGGCTGGCTTTCGTAGGCGCTGATCCCACCGCCACCACCGCCCAGCAGGCCGCTGAGCGTGCCGCAACCCCAGCCCGTTTCGCTGCCATAAGTGTAATTGGGATCGCTGCCGCCGACGGTAAGCTGTGTTCCACCCACCGCCACCACATTGGATGATGCGGCCGGATACTGCGGGGTGATCGTCATGGTGCCGGGGGCGTAAGCGCCATAGTCACCGGTGGCGGCCAGGAAAGTCACGCCGCCCGTTAATCCGGTCCCGCCCACCGAGGACGAACCACCCACGTGCCCCAAGGGCGTGGTAAACAGTGCGTCGGTGCTGGTTTCTCCGGAAAATTCCGCGCCGCTCCAACTCATCGATACCGCCACCACCCCGGGTGTATTGGCCGCGGTCTGCACCGCGGTGAACGGCCCGGTGTTCGGATCCGATGCCTCGAAGAGAATGATGTTGGCCAGCGGCGCCATTACGTGCGCCCATTCAATGTCCAGCGATTCTTCCTGCTCCCAGTCGGCGCCACTGCTGGTTGGGCCGGCGGGATCGGTGCCCGGTAGCGTGGTCCCGCCGCTTTGGTTGAGCTTCTGGAATGTCGGCTGACCGGCGCCGCCCAAAGTCGGCAGGCCGTAATGAGTGGAGAACGCGTTCAAATCACTGGCGGCATAGGGATCGTCATAGACATCGACGATGGCAATGGTTTGCCCGCAGCCATCGCCCTGGATGCCGCCGAAGCTGATGCCGTTGGCCGGCACGCCGCTGGTATAGCCGCCCAGGCCATAAGCCCCGCGAATTTGGTTGGGTGACAGCCCGGTCGGGGCGGTGTCACCGGCCGCGGGGTGGCCGGAATAGAGAGGATCGATCGCCGGAGTGACTTTCCAGCCGGTGGGGATGCTGGCTTCCAACAAGGCGGTGGTGGTTCCGAACGTGGCACTGAGCAGCCGGCGGTCTTCCAATTGCTCGACCAGAAAACTCGGTGTGGCGTTAATCAGCAACCGGCGGTGGCGGTACAAACGCATAGCCTTCCCTTCACGGGTAAACTCATTGAATGATTCCTTGAAAAATATCCCCCACCGGCGATGTATAGTCAAGGACAATCCGATTAAAATGCGATTCTTAATGGCTCACGAATACACCAGCGATGCCACGCAAACCCCCGACACCGGTGAACCGGCTGTTGCGCCGCCGCCCTTGCGCAGCGTACACACCACGTCCTTCCCTGAGCTATTGCGCTCCCTGGGCGTAACGATTGCCGTCAGCACCTATCAGGCCGGCAAACTGGTTTTCCTCCGCGCCGGCGAAAACGCCCTCAACACCCATTTCCGCACCTTCGCCAAACCCATGGGCATCGCCGCCGCCGGCGGACGCCTGGCCCTGGGCACCGCTACCGGCATCTGGGAATTCCATAACGTCCCCGGCGTCTGCCCCAAACTGGATAATCCGCCCGGCGCCGAAAATCCCGTACCGCCGCCCGTCAAGCATGATGCCTGCTACATGCCGCGCACGCTGGGCTACACCGGCGACATCCAAATCCACGAGATGGCCTGGGCCGGTAAAGCCACCGACGATTTATGGTTCGTCAACACCCGCTTTTCCTGCCTGTGTACCCGCGAGCAGCGCTACAGTTTTGTCCCGCGCTGGCGGCCGCAATTCATCAGCCAACTATTGCCGGAGGACCGCTGCCATCTCAACGGCCTCTGCCTGCGCGACGGCAAGCCGCGCTACGTCACCGCCCTGGGGCGCACCGACACGCGGGGCGGTTGGCGCGACAACAAAAAAAGCGGCGGCGTGGTCATCGATATCACCAACAACCAGGTGCTGTGCGACGGCCTGTCCATGCCGCACAGCCCACGCTGGCATAACGGCCAGCTTTGGCTCCTCCAATCCGGCGACGGTGGCGTCGGCTTTATCGATGCCGCCGGCAAGTACCAATCCGTCGCCGTCCTGCCCGGTTTCACCCGCGGCCTGGATTTCGCCGGCCCTTACGCCTTCATCGGCCTCTCCCAAGTGCGCGAAACCGCCGTCTTCAGCGGCATCGCCATCGCCGAACGCCCACCCGCCGAACGCTTCTGCGGCGTCTGGGTCGTAGACACCCGCACTGGCAACATCGTCGCCTTCGTCAAATTCCAGGACGCCGTTCAGGAAATCTTCGGCGTGCAAGTTCTTCCCGGTGTGCGCTGGCCCGACCTGATCACCGACGACAAAGTGCTCCTGAGCGAGTCGTTCATTGTGCCGGATCAAGCCAAGGCCACATGACGGCGGGAAACGCAGAAGGTGCCAGCCCCACCAGTCCGCGTTCGCCCCGGAGCACGAAGATGGCAAATGCCTCAAGTCCATTCCGCTGAAACCCCCTTGCGATTTCGCGGCACGGTAGTGACTGTATATACTGTTAATATATAATACGCCAGCCATAAACGGGATCGCTTATGAGCGACATGAGTTAAAACTAAAGTAGTAAAATACGACTCGGCCAATTACCGTCGCCACCGACGCTCAGAGACCGTTCCCAAGTGGGGGGGCAGCGGAATCTGAAGGGTGTGAAAGTGTGAAGGGAAAAATTGCTTGCCGCGTAGTGGCTGTCCCGCAGGGATGCGAGTTTTGGCGGGTGCAGAAAAAGTGTCCCTGCGGGACTATCGCTACGCGGCAAAACTTCGACGTTAGCTCTTTCCCTCAATCCTGTTTCTTTTGCCAAGTCGGCGTCACCGTCACCGTGCCGGCCGCCACGCCGGGGGTGGGTTTGGCCGTGGCGTGGGTTAGCTTGATGCGGTTGACGGCGTTGGGAATCTGGGCGGCGGTCAGCAAATCCAGCACGGCTTGCAAGCGGCCTTCGCCTAGTTGCAGACTGGCGCGCTTGGTGCGGCGGGGGGCTTGCTTGTCGGCGCCGGGGGCTAAAAGCGCGTAGACATCGTCCAACGCATCCTGATTGGCGGCGATTTGCCGGTCGATCTGATGCAGTTCGACCAGGGCCGGACTGGCGGATTCGTTGCTGCCGGTGGCTAGTTGCGCCTGGGCTTTTTCCTTGGTTTCCACGTGGGCGCGGAAAAGCTGCCAGCCATCGGCGCGAAGTTGGGTGGCCATTTGCTGGAGATACTCGTGCGAGGGATTGGCCAGGGCGCTCACTACCGTAATATCGCTGTCGGTGAGGTCGGTGCGCAGGGTGACGACCAGTTCATTGTGCTCACGCATCTGCTGGGTGAGATTGGCCAGGGCGGCGGCGTCTTCGGCACTAACCGAAGCCGCCCCGGGGCGGAAGGTCACCACCACCGGCGGCACCGGCTTACGCTTGCTGTCGGTCAGGCCCAGCAGCTTGGCTGGGGCGGCGGCCACCGCCTTGGTGAAGACGCTCATAATCGCCCCGCCGATGGATCCGCCAATGCCGTCGATATCGCTGATGTCGTTGGCATTGATGCGGATTTTGGCCGGGACGGTGATGGCGTTGGTGTCGTCGGTAATCACCGGGATCAGGCCGTTCAGGCCGACCGCCAGCTTCAGGAACTTTTGCACCGGGCCATGATCGGCTTCGCTGATATCCAGATCGGTGACGCTGAAATGATCGTTGGTATCGAGCCAGCCGTCGCCGTTCATTTTGATGTCCACCTGGCTATCGAAGACGCCGTTGCGGAGATTGATGCCGAACGCCTTGGCCTCACTGGCGAGACTGGTTAAATCAAGCCCGTCAACATTCGTTTTGATCCAGCCTTTTGGTTTGGGATACAGCGACAGCAGGCCATTGGCGCCGATCTGGGAAAACACGTCGCGATTCTCGGTTACGCCAGTCTTGGAATTTCTGACCGGCACGCTGCCGGAGTTGAGCAGCAGGGTGAATTTGACGGATTTATCTTCATAGGGCAGCCGCGTGGATAAATTGCGGGCTTCAAAATCCAAGCCGGTGAGCGGCACCACCAGCGGTGGATCGACCAGGCGATCTTCGGCGCGACAATCCAGCCCCGTGATCAGCAGGCGATCGATGCGTACTTCGCTCGTGGGCGGCGCCGCCGGCGCGGTGGCGACAAGCGTGGGTGGCGTGGCCAGCTTGGTGGTTGGCGTGGTGCCGGGGATTTTCAGCGTCAATCCCGCGGCATGGATTCCCACGGCGTCGCGGTAGACGGTAATTGCCGGATTGCTGATCGCCAGCGTTTTGATGATCAGTGTGGAATCCGCCGGCGCGATATGCACGTGGCTCGCGGCGATTTCTTCCACCCCGGCCAGTTTTTGCGTTCCCCCCGCAGTGGTGACTTGCAGCGGTTTTACGTCGAACGACAAATCGAATGGTTTGCTCAAGTCCAGCTTCAATGGATTGATGCGTTTTTGGTCGAGGCTTGCTTCCAGGTGGCAGGTCAAAACCCCATCGGTCAGCGCGCTGCCGTCCAACTCCTTTTGCAGAGCGGGCAGCAGATCGGTGATGCCTTGCCCGTGGATGCCGGTGAATTTGCCATCCAGTATTAGGCCGGCTGGAACGGCAAATGGCGTAATCTGCGCGGTGATCTCCGCAAATTGCAGCAGTGGTTCCATGCCACCGGTAATCTTCAAGTCCATCGGGGGGCAATTCCAATATTCATCGCCCAGCAGCTTGATTTGGCCGGGGCTAACTAGGTGGAAATGCGAGAGAATGATCGGCTTGCCCAGATCGGCTTGATCGTCCAACGTGACCTTGCCCAACTGGATATCAAGTTTATCCAACATAAATAGTGGATGTTTCCACGACAGGTTTTGCGCAAGCTGGCCGGCGGTGACTGCCGCCACTGCCGGGGCGGGAACGAATGGCGGCGCGGGGGCGTTGGCGGCGGCGCGTTTTTCGCCCAGGCTGATGCCCAGGGCATGGATCACGCGATCCTTGGTCATGGTGATCGTGGTTTGCAAATCGTCCACGGAAAACTCTTCCAGCGCGATTGGGCCTTCGCCGTCCAGGGCAACATGCGAGGCAGCCAAACGCAGCGATTTGAATTGCGCCAGCGAGTCGTTGAAATCGGCATACCGCAGATCGTTCAGATAAACATGCCCGCTAACCCAGTGGTCTTTATCGATATGGGCGGCGGCATCCAAGGCGGCGCTGAATCGCCCCCCGGTCAAATCGACGGTCATTCTCGGCGGCAGATAGGCGGCGAATTTGCCGATACGCAGACCTTCGCCCGACAATTGCAGCATCGCGCTGGGATCGGTGGGCGAGGGAACAATACTGCCCTGGGCGGCAAAGTGATCGATGGCCGAATCTTCGTGCAACTCGATTTGCACCGGGCAGGGCGCCATGGTGTCGGTGCTGTAGGCCAGGTTTTTTACGTTCAGCGCGGCGACTACGTGCACCGACGCTGCGGGTGAAACCGCCAGATCATCCAGCCACACCCCGGCGTTTTGAACGTCCAGTTCCGGCAACGAAATCACGAAATGGGATGGTTCAGTCGTCGGTTGCGTGGCGGCCGTTTTGATGTTGTTGGCCGGCATCATGATGCCGCAGGTTAGGATCGCGCCATCGGCATCGCGCACCACGTGGAACTGGGGCGCGAGCACTTGCAGCTTATCCACCTGAAGCTTGTCGCCGGCGTAGGTGAACTTGGGAATCGCCAAAGCGTCCACGCCCAGCAATTCCTCATTGCCATCCTTGAAGCTGAAATGTTTCACATCCAGCGAACCGCCCAATCCGTCGCCGTTGAGATGCAGCACGGTGGTGGCTTCCAGATAAAGCCCGCCGTTTTGCAGCGTGAATGCAAACGGCAATTTGGGCAGATACGGCACGAAACGCCAGGGGGCCAGTTGTTGGCCATTAACGATGACACTGATGGCCGCGCCGTCGGGATGCGGCGTGATGGTGCCGGTCATGTCCAGCATTCCCGCCGCGCCGGGCGAAGTGAGCCAGGCGTGCAGCGTGCCCGGCTCGGTAAGCAGGGTTTGCTGGGAAAGATCGAGGCTGAGGTTCGCCAGTTCAACCCCGGCATCGTCCACTTGCAGCGTGGTGTTGGCCGCGCGATCAGTGAATAGCGCGCCGGCGTTTTTCCAGGTCAGCTTGCCGATCTTCAATTTCGGATAATCCGCCAAGCCCCATGGCGAGGATGGCGGCACGTGGATTGGCGCGCCATTTTCATCCACCAGCGGCATGGCCAGCACGGGCTTTTGCGTGCGCAATCCCAGCACGGTGAACGAACCATCCAACAGGTGCGATCCCGTTAAGCGTGGCCCACTGATGGTGATCGTGTCCAGCGAAAGGCGATTTTCCTTCGGGTCATACGCCGCGCCGTTGATCGCCACTTTGCTGACATCCAGCAGATTATCTTTGCCCTGACCGGGGTCTTTCAAAACCAAGTCGGACAGCACGAACTGCCCATCATGCACTTTCCCTGTGTCGTCCACCGCCGCCTGCGCGTGTAGCGAACCGGCCAGCGACCCGTTTTTATAAATCACGCCAAGGCCAAGCGGATCGAGATAAGGCTGGATGGCGTTAGCATGGATGCCGCTGATCGCGAACTGGAGATCGGCGGATTTCACATCGCCACCCGGCGTTACTTGCCCCTGGGCGTGAAGGGTGTCGGCCAGGCCGGGAGCGGTAAAATCACCGGTGAATGGCACACTGGCGGCTTGCATATCGCTGGCCATGGCACCCAGCGACAGATTCGCCACGTTGATGCCCAGCTTGGCGGCGGGGGCCACGGCGTGATCGACAAATCCCGCGCTGGCGTTATGCACCCGCAGCTTGCCTACGCTCCAGTGGAAAACCGTTGGCGTTTCCACTTTGCTGGCGCGAGTGGTGGGTTTGACTAATTCAAATCCCAGTCCACCCAGCGTTCCCTGCGGTGTGCGCCACGCCTGCACCGATGCCCCATCCAATAAAATCTGCGATATCTTGGCGTTGGCAAAATCAACGGCATCGGCGTCGATTTGCAGTTGCTTAACCGTCCCCGCCGCTTGGCCGTCCACCGTGGCCACAATATTGCCGACATTGATATGGGCGGAAACGCCGTTGGGATCCGACGGTGACGCGTCGGTTTTCACCCCGGCGTCCATGGTCACGGCGATGTAGCGGGCTACGGGGTTCAGGCCGAACGGCGCCAGATAACCGGCCAGCGGTCGCGGGTGCAGGCCGCGCATTTCCACTTTCACGGTGGCGTCGAGGATTTTACCGTTGCCGGTGCCCGTGCCTTCCACATGCAGCACGTCCATGTACGGGCTGGCGGCCACGTCCAACGTGAGCTGCGCCGGCCGCCATAGCGAATTCAAATCGGTCAGCATCAGATTGCAATGGATGGTGGTATCCAGCCTGGGCGTGGCGGATTCGTCCACGATATGGGCATGAATGTTGGTCAGCCGAAACGCATCGATTCGCAGTGGCGAGGTGAAGTCGATGTTTTTGGCCGGCGTAGCGGCGGTGGTGCCGCCGGGCGACTGGCTCAGGAATGTTTTCAGCAGGGGGATGGTGCCATCGGCTTTACGCTCCAGCTCCAGATCGACGTTTTCGGCTTCCAGACGGAATAAATCGAGTTGTCCCAGCAGCAGGCGGTAACTGGACAAATCCAGCCGGGCATAGGAGGTCGCCACTATAGGCTTGCCGCCTTCTTTGGGCGCAAGTTGAAAATGCCAAATGCCGGCGTCACCGGCGAAAAAGTACAATTCCAGATGATCGTAGCTGGCGGTCATGCCATATTCGCCGGCAACGTGGCGCAGCACCGCCGGCAGTAGAGCCACCGCCAAGATGCGCAGCAGCAGCGCCAGCGCCGCGACAATACCCAGCGTCCACAAGCCACGCCTGCGCCAGCGGTGCGGCTTGGCGGTTTTCTTCGCCGGGGGTGGATTGGCCGAAGGGGTTGGATCTTTTTCCTGGCTCATGTTGGTTGCATCTTAAGGGTTTACCGGCTGAGTTGTGGACGCTTGAAATTTCCGCAGTGCCGCCCGGCAGTCGGCCAGCTTGGCACGCGGATCGTAGCCGCAGGATGGCGGCGGGGCCAAGCCGCGCCACGACAGCCAATCAAACGCCCGCACCCGCGCCCCGCGGGAGGTATCGTCCAGATAGGCGAAATTGGCCGCCGCCAACTGATTTTCCAACTCCGGCTCGCTCCTGGACGCATTGAGCACGTCGGCAAAGGTGGAGGCATCGCGCCCGGCTTGCCCGCAGTCGATGATCATGGCGGCGGACAGTTCCGGCGACAACTTGCCATTCGCTTGCATCCACGCCAGCGTATATAGACAGGCTCTTTCAACCACCCAACCCAGATAAGGCCTGCCCGGCGGTGGTTTGATCGCGGCGGCAACGGTCAAATCTTTGGCCACCCGGTCGGCGATCATCGCCAATCCGTCGGAGTCGGCGGCGAGAGCCACATCGGCGGTGATCTTCGCTCCGGCGGTTGCCGCCATGTACGCCAGCGCCTGCCGTCGCCGCGTCGGAGCGCTTAGCGCCGTCACCGCCGCGGTTAATCCCGGCCATTCCGGGAGATCGAGCACCACCACATTGTTGATGCTCGCTTCCGTGGAATGCTGTAAGCCCTGCAAGGCTTCTTGATTGGCCAGATCGCGCACCGGTGCCGGCGGGGCGGTGGCGATTTCCACCACCGCCAGCACGCCTTTGATGGGGGATGAGGCAAATTGCATCGGCACCAGCAGGGCGAAAACCTGCCTGGCCGGCGGGGGGGTGTAAACCGCCAGCTCACGCTGATAAACCGGTGGCGCAGTCGGGGCCGGTGGTTTGACCTTGGAATTGTTCGCCGGCATCGGCCACCGATGCCCAAGCGGGGCCGGCGCAACTGGCGCAACAGGTTCGGCAGGCTCGGTATTTTCATCCAGCAGATCGGCCACCATAATCGCCGCCTCATAAACCGCCCCCGACCGGCCAAACTGCAACTGAATGGTTTTGTTCCACCCCTTTTCCGCCAGCGGTTGCTTGGCACTGGCGGGATCGTCGATGTCCAGCGTGATCGAGGTGCCTTCCGGCAACGCGCCTTGCAGCGTATGGATCGGCACCATCCGCCCATACTTGCCCGCCCCCAAGTTACCCAGAAACCCCGCCGCATCCGGCACAATCCGCACGGTCTGGATCAAGCGCCCAGTGGCCACAATCGGATGCCCCTCCCGCGTGGCCAAAATCAACTTGATGCGTTGATCCTTATCCAGCGGCTCGGTAGCGCCAATCGGCGGCAACTGCTCCAGCCCCACAAAACTCACTTTCACCACCCACGCATCGGCCAACGCCGCCGGCCGCACATCCCCCGCCTGCGGCCCCGACAGCGGTGTGCCCACAAAATGACTGACGTCCACCTGCACCCGCGGCGCCAGCAGCGGCGGCGGTTCCTGGGTACAACCCCACAGCAGTCCGGCAACGAGAAACACGGCGATGAAGCGCAGCGTCGGCATATCAGTGGCCATTATAGCGATAATCATGCATTTGGTCGCTAGGCATTTTGGGTATACCCACAGCATTCTCAGCAAGGTTGCGAATGTGACGCTACCACGGGCGCGCTGCTAAACTCCCCCCATGCCCATCGTCGAAGTTGCCTCTCTGGATGATTCCCGGCTCTGGCCGTACCGTAACCTGAAGGACAAGGAAATCGCTCGCCACGACCGGCGGTTCATTGCCGAAGGCGAACAAGTCGTCCGGCGGCTGCTCGTCAGCAAGCTGGTGGTCGAATCCGTGCTGCTGGCCCGGCGCAAGCTGCCGGCCCTTGGCCCGCTGATACCGCCGAATGTCACCGCCTGGGTGGCCGATGATGCGGTGGTGCATAGCATCATCGGTTTTGAATTTCACAGCGGCGTAATGGCCTGCGGCTTTCGTCCCGATACGCAACTGGCCGATTTGCCGATTCCCGCCACCGGCCCGGTGATGCTGTGCATCTGCCAGCGCATCACCAACACCGAAAACCTCGGGGCATTGATTCGCATCTCGGCGGCGTTTGGAGTCGATGCCATGCTGCTGGGCGAAAGTTGTTGCGACCCCTACTTTCGCCAGGCGGTGCGCGTGTCCATGGGCTCAGTATTCAAGCTGCCCATCGCCCGCTCGGCCAATTTATTGGCCGATCTGGCCCGCTTGCGCCAGGAGCATCACGTGGCCAGTTTCGCCACCGTGCTGCACCCGGATGCCACGCCGCTGCCCGCCGTCCAGCGTCCGGCGCGGGCGGCGCTAGTGCTAGGCAACGAAGCCGACGGCCTGGACGCCCCAACCATCGTCGCCTGCAATCAGCGTATCACCTTGCCGATGCGGCTGGGAACCGATTCGTTAAACGTCGCCACCGCCGCGGCGGTGTTTTTGTATCACTTCACGCACTTGCCTAAGGCAGGTGATTTATGACACCCTTGGCCGCGGCGGTAGCCGAGTGGCAGGGCGGGTGGGCCGGTTCGATGAACTCACCGCAGGCGAACCGGCCACCGGCGGTGGGGTGTAGGCCGGGGCCGGTTTCAGCGTTTTCACCAGCGTCTGCTCGATGGCTTGGTAAATTTGATCGGTGGGCGGTTGATCGTAAATAAAATCGTCCAAGATCAGTCGCCCGTGCTGTTGGTTGGTCGGAATGTTCGCGGCCTGGGGCGAGCCGGCGATGTCGTAATTCACTTCGGCGATGCCTTTACGCTCCCAGGTATCGGCACCCAGGGATTGAATTCTATCCAGCGGCACCGGGGGATGGCCGGGCACGTAAAGCACGCCATCTTGTAGCAGGTATTGCCCACGCGATTTATACAGGGCCATGACCAGCACAAAGATGCCCCAAGGCGGAAGGATGATGCCGAGCAATTGGTTCAGCCCGATGGATAAGTGGTCGTGGGGTTTTTCATAAGGCCGATCGCGGGCATCGTTCGGCCAGATGAAAAAGCCGTCCCGGATGCACATGATCCCGGCGCCCACCAGCATGAGGGTGATCAGATACCGGCGGACGCGATACGATTTTCCCGGCCCAGCCACGATGGTCGATGGAATGGCCGCCGGCGGAGCGGCAGCCGTTGGCTGGGACGCTTCGGACGATGCGTTGCTATCACCTTGGTCTTGCGTACTCATTGGTCAGTATTATTCCCGAAGTTACCCATGTCTTGCAATGCCTTGGCCACCGCCTGGGCGGCGCAGCGGCCATGTTGTAATTCGGCGGCGTCCAATTGGTAGGGATGTTTGCCCGCGGTTTCCAGTTGCGCCGCATCGTGGGCAAGCTGCGCCAGCAGCCGCTGCACACGCTCGCGCAGTTGACATTCAATATCCCCAGGATCGTTGCTCATGCCGGTAGATTTGCTGTTTTGTTTCCGCTTTTCGCCTTCCGCTCTTCTTCAGGATCGTGATTCAATCGCCGCCGACAGCGGACGGACGATCTTGGGAATGACATGGCGGTCGGCGATTTGTTCGGCCTGCCGGGCCAGGCTCTGGAGTATTTGTTCCATCGGTTCCTTGGGCCGGTCGCCCCAATAGCGGCGGAGAACCAAATATACGCTGATCACATCGTCGGCATAATCACCGGTGCGCACCTGGTAGCTGTTGGTGCGGGTAATGACATCCACGCGGGCTTGCAGGCGGCAGTCTTCGCTCAGGGCCACGGTCAAGGTTGGTTGGAAATCCACCGGCCGGGCACCGGGTTCTTCGGTGAGGCAAAACAGCGGCGAATCCAGCAGCAGGCTTTCGGCCACCACTTCGTCGTGGTTGCCGGTGAAACTCAAATCGAAGCCGAAGAGCACGTCCAAGTAATCGATCTCCACCGGGCTGATGCCCAGATCGAACGGCGCCAGTTTCAGCAGGAAGGTATGCAACTTCAACGCTTCGTCAATGCTGGGTGGATTGACGTGTCCGCTGGAAAGTTTTTTGCCGTCGATGCTGACCCAGCGGTAAGTTGCATCCTGGCGGTCTTCCTCCAGGTTCGTTTCGCCCGTGTCGGTTTTACGGAAGCGCGACATGCTGGGGTACTGTTTTTGTACGCGTTCAAAGAAATGCAGGAGGGTTTCCCGCTGCTGGGGAAGATTCAGTTGCGACCCCAAGCGCATATTGACATAAAAATCCTCACAGTACGAAGCATACGGCGTTGACATGCGTTCTCCCAAAATGCACGTACAATCCCTTGCACGCGCCAACCAGCCCTGTCCCATCCATTACACCAACGCGCGGCCCAATTAGCAATCGGCTCTGCGCGTCACACGTACCGGCTATGCAATCAAGCGACCGATCAGAATCAGGTACATCGAAGTGTAGCCACTTTCCTATACAACGAAAGCGCCGCGTTGTTGGTTCGCCGAAAACGATTGCCCGGTCCACAATAATTATGGTGGCGCACCCATCGCTTTGGCGGCGGTTTGGCGGTAAAAATCAGCGTCTATGGCCAAGGCTTCGGTTGAAACCGCTAAACCCGTTTACGCGCTGGTGGGCGACGAACCGCTGTTACAGGTGGAAACGTTGCTGCGCATCGGCCGCATGTTGCCCCACGATACCCAGCGCTTCGATCTGGAAGGTGAAACCGCCCAGCTTGCCGACGTGCTGGATGAGCTGCGCAGCTTCGCCATGTTTGGCGGCGGGAAGATGGTGGTGGTGCGCAATGCCGATGACTTTGTTTCGCGCTACCGCACGCAGATGGAAGATTACGTCGCCAGTCCGGTGGACAACGCGGTGCTGGTGCTGCGCTTTGCCTCGCTGCCGGGCACGCAGCGTATCGCCAAGGCGATTGCCAAGGTGGGGCAAATCATCGAATGCAAATCGCCCAAGGATCGCGAACTGGCCGGGTGGATTATGGAACGGGCGCGAACGGTTCACAAAATCACCGTGGCCAACGATGCCGCCGCAACCCTGGCAGACCTGGTGGGCGCCGATCTGAGCCGGCTGGACAACGAACTGGCCAAGTTGGCATTGATGAGCAGCACCGGGCAAGTGGCCCAAGCCGACATCCAAAAAAGCGTAAGCTTTCAGCGCGAGCAGGAAATCTGGAACATGACCGACGCCCTGGCCGCCGGCGACACCGCCGAGGCCATCCGCCGCTGGCGGCATCTGGTGCAGACCGATCGCTCGGCGGAATTTCGCGCCGTCACCTGGCTGTGCATCTGGCTGGAAAATGTCAGCCGCGCGCTGGCGATGCTGGCCCGCGGTGATAATGCCTTCACCATCGGCAACGCACTTCGAATATGGCCGCGCGAACGCCAGCCGGTGTTTGTCGAAACCGCCAAGGCGATGGGTTCGGCGGGCGTGGCCCGCGCCGTCGATCTGCTGGCGCAAATCGATTACCAGACCAAAACCGGAGTGGGCGATGCGGCGGATAATATCGAACGTTTCATTTTATCATTGGCACGTGTAGAGTTGGCCCGGATGTGACCCAACCATTGATTCGCATGGCCCCCGATCATTCGCTGCATGATGCCATTCTAAATGAGGCCGGCAAACGGCTGCGGCAATCGCCAGCCACGGACGGTGCGGCATTGGGGCGTATCTATCGCACCGCGGTGGCGAAAGTGGTCCGGCGGCGGATAGCGTGCGATCACGCCATCGACTTGGGCCGGCAATATGAACAACTGCTGCACCGCTCGATAAAGATTTCCGCCGACGGCAAGGCGGTGGAATTTCTCGACCAGCGCAACGGCTGGCGGAAGCAGACCGGCAGCTATTACACGCCGCCGGCGTTGGTGCGGCTGCTTTTGGACGCGGCGCTGAAACCGCTGCTGGCGGTTAATCCCAATCCCACCATTTGCGATCCCGCCTGCGGCTGCGGCAATTTTCTCGTGGCGGCGGCCCAGCGCGTGCCGGCAAGTTGTCTGCATGGCATCGACCTCGATCCGGTGGCGGTGCAGCTATGCCGCGCGGCCATCCCCGGGGCGAAAATCCGCCAGGCCAATACCCTGCTGGATGATGCCCCCGAACAATTCGATCTGGTGATCGGCAATCCGCCATTTTCCAACGCGATTGAAGCCGGCATAACCGATGATGTGAAAGCCGAGGTTCGCTGCCGGCATCCGCTGCTGGGCGGCACGGCGGATGTGGCGTATTACTTTCTGGATCGCGCGGTGGGCATGGTAAAACCCGGCGGCCGCGTGGCGATGGTGCTGCCGCGCGCGGTGCTGGCAGCACCGGCCATGGACAAATGGCGAGCATCGCTGCCGGAGCAACTCCGGCCGAATTTTGTTTACGCGCCGCCCAACTGCGACCTGTTCGGCGGGGCGGCAGTGTTTATTTGCCTGCTGGTGCTGGGGCCGGAGAAGAGTTGTCGATTCAGTTTGGATGCCAATGAATTCTTCAATTTGAAATCTGAAATCTCAAATCTCAAATACTGGCAAACCACCGTCATCACCGACGTCAATTGGTGGCAGGCTTTGCATGGCGCGGCGATTCCCGCCGGCGGCCAAAAACTTGGCGATGTGCTGGAAATAACTGCCAGCATGACCACCGGCGACGCCTACGACGCCGTGGCCCATTTGGTCGATGACGCCAACGCCGTCGGCATGCGCTTTGTCAACACCGGTTTGATCGATCCCAATGTCTGCCACTGGGGCCAGCAATACTGCCGCTACCTCAAGCGCGATTATCGTTATCCGGTGTTGGTGGATTCGCCACGCCTGACATCAAGCTTGCGCCGGCGGATGCTGCTGGCCAAACGTCCCAAAATCATTGTGGCCGGCCTGACCAAGCGCATCGAATGCTTCCTGGACGAAGACGGGAAATACATCGGTGCGGTTTCGACTTTTTCGCTTTACCATCCCACCGACGATCTAGCCGTATTGTGGGCGGCGTGCGACACGCTGCTGGCCGATTCAACCAGCGAAAATTTCGTGGCCGCGCTAGGCGGCACCGGCCTGCGCGGCCAGCACATCACCGTGACCAAGCGCTTCCTGCAATCGGTGCCGTTGGATGCCAACGCCGCGCCGGCGCGGTAAACTATGACCATGCCAAACACCACTGCCCAGCGTGTGGATCATTTGCGCAAGGAACTCGACCGCCACAACTATCTCTATTACGTGGCCGCCAAGCCGGAGATCAGCGATCAGGAATTCGACCGGCTCATGCACGAACTGATCGATCTGGAAACGCAGCACCCGGAGTTGCAAGCGCCCGATTCGCCGTCGCAGCGGGTCGGCGGCCAGCCGATTGCCGGCTTCGTCACGGTGGAACATGCCGTGCCGATGATGAGCATCGATAACACTTACGATGAACAGGCGGTGCGGGCGTTTGATACGCGGGTGCGTAAGGCCCTGGATGGGGCCGACGTGCAATACGTGCTGGAGCCGAAGGTGGATGGCGTGTCCGCTTCGGTCCGATATGAAAACGGTCGTTTGCTGCTGGTGGCCACGCGCGGCGATGGCCGGCGCGGCGATGACATCACTAACAACGCCAAAACCATTGGCTCCATTCCGCTGCATCTTTCGGGCGATGCGGATGTTCCGCGCCTGCTGGAAGTACGCGGCGAAATCTATATGGCCAACGCCGATTTTCAAAAACTCAACGAAAAGCAACTGGCCGCCGGCGAAGAGGTCTTTAAGAACCCGCGCAATCTCACCACCGGGGCGCTGAAGGCGCTGGATCCCAAGGTCACTGCCGAACGCAAATTGCGGTTTGTCTGCCATGGGCTGGGCCAGGTGGAACCGCTGCCGGTGGGCAGCTATTGGAAGTGGCTGAACCTGCTAAAAAAATGGCACTTGCCGGTGGCCGAGCATTCCAGCCTGGCGAAAAATGTGGACGAAGTGATTCGCGGCATCGCAGCGTTCCAAAGCGTCCGCGGCACGCTGGCGTATCAAACCGACGGCATGGTGGTCAAGGTCGATTCCTTCGCCCAGCGCGACGCCTTGGGCGCTACCAGCAAATCCCCGCGCTGGGTGATCGCTTTCAAATATGCCGCCGAGCAGATGCAAACCGTGCTGAAAGGGGTCGATTGGCAAGTCGGCAAAGGCGGCACGCTGACGCCGGTGGCGCGCATGGAGCCGGTATTTTTAGCCGGCAGCACCGTGCAAAACGCCACGCTGCACAACCTGGATCAAATCCGCCGTCTGGATATTCATTACGGCGACACCATCGTGATCGAGAAAGCCGGCGAAGTGATTCCCTACGTTCGCCAGGCCGTTCCCGAAAAACGCCCCAAGGGCGCCAAGCCGGTGGAAGCCCCCAGCAAATGTCCATCCTGCAATGCCCCGGTGGAAAAAGAAATCGACGGCCCCTACATCCGCTGCATCAACCTCGATTGCCCGGCCCAGTTCCGCGAACGCCTCAAATGGTTCTGTGCCCGCGGCCAAATGGATATCGAAAACGTCGGCGAAGCGCTGGTGGACCAACTGATCGATGCCGGCCTGGTGAAAACCTTCGCCGATTTGTACCACCTCCAATTCGAGCAAGTGCTGGAACTGGAACGCATGGGCGAGAAAAGCGCCACCAACGTGATTGAAGCTATCGCCGCCAGTAAAAAGCAATCCTTGGATCGCCTGCTGGCCGGCCTGGGCATCCCGCACGTCGGCAACCGCGTGGCCTTCGTGCTGGCGACCCATTTTGGCTCGCTGGATGCCCTGGAAGCCGCCACGCCCGAACAACTGTCGGCCGTCAACGAAATTGGCGAAGTGATCGCCCAATCGGTCCACGATTTCTTCCACAGCGCCGCCGGCAAACGCGCGGTGGAAGCGTTGAAAAAAGCCGGCCTGAACCCCACGGTTGAAGTAGCCGCTACCACCGGAGACAAGCCGCTGGAAGGCAAAACCGTGGTGGTGACCGGCTCACTGCAACATTTCAAGCGTGATGAAATCGAAGGCTTGATCACCCGCTTAGGCGGCCGAGCTTCCGGCAGCGTAAGCAAAAAGACCAGCTATGTCGTCGCCGGCGCCGACGCCGGCAGCAAACTGGCCAAAGCCCGCGAGTTGGGCGTGGAAGTGATTGACGAGGAGGAATTCCGCAAGCGCATCGGCGATAATGCTGGCGGATAAGAGGCATTCACATGGCCAAGCGAACCTTGGTGACTTTCGAAGCAGCGTTCCCGGACGAGGCACAGTGGACAGAGAACGGTAGTCCTTTAGTGCCAGATGGCCGAGGTATCAGCTTGGTTCTAGCCGAAGCCCTAAAGATGGATGGGCTTTGCACATCCGGAGTATCGCAGCACAATTTTTATGGTTGGGCTTTTGACGTTCTGTTCCCCCGGAACAATGTATGGTGTCTGTTGCAACAGCTCGGTCCCTGGCTGCTGCTTATTGAGGAACGCAAACACGGATTTGGGAGCTTGCTTAGAAATGCCCGCTTTGAAGGATTAGAGATGGTGTTACGCGCCATTGACAGAACGTTGAAGGGTGACACCCGTTTTTCATTGATCCGATGGTTCACAAAGCAAGGGTATGAGTCTGGTTGCGAAGATGGTGCCGACAGCCCCTAAGTCAGCTTATGCTCGTCATGCGAAGCCGGTCCAATTCAGATGAATCAAATTCGGCGTTATTACCCGTTTAGGCGGCCGGGCCTCGGGCAGCGTGAGCAAGAAGACCAGCTATGTCGTAGCTGGCGCAGACGCCGGCAGTAAACTGGCCAAGGCACGCGAACTGGGCGTGGAAGTGATTGACGAGGATGAATTCCGCAAGCGTATCGGCGATAATGCGACGGATTAACGGACGGAGGCGAAAATGCGTTGGGACTACTACAATCCTCACGATGCCCGTGAAGCGGCTGAACACGCGGACCAACTGCGGCGGATCGATGATTGGTGGAGCGCGTTTTCCTCCAAAGCCAATGATCTGAACGAGCTTTTTGGCAATCGCATGCAATGGGGTTTGCCCGGCTGGATGCGGCAGCACCTGGGGCCAATCGATGCGAATCTCATGTGGGAATTTGGCGCAGCGTTAAAAGGTTCAGGCCATCGGCTTGTCATTACGCCGGAAACACGAAACGATTTGCGCCCGATGCTGACCACCCTTCTTGAGCGGGCACCGACACTGCCAGGCTGGGAGTTTTACCCCTATCGCCCGCCCGAGAATCTGGTGATGGCCGAACAAATGGTGAAGGCCCGCAGCCACGGCGACCTATCTGGCACCATGGTTACCGTCCGCATTGGCCAGCACAATCGAATTGACCTGTGTTTCTATTCTCCCTCCACGACAGCGGTGGATGATAAACAGGCAAGCGGCAATGCATTTGTGGTGACGGAAACACTTTTAGGTGAACGGATTCTGGATCAATGGATCGGCAAAATTGACGTCGCGCCGCTGGCCAAACCATCGGCAATCGCTAGGCTCTTTTCGCACGCAAGCAAACCTGATCCCAAAATGATACCGCTCGATCGGCTCAAGCCGACAGTGGATGCGCTGATCGCAGCGATCACGGACCAACTTCCCGATCAGCCGCTTTACGCCCTTGAGTGCGTGCCGACGGATGCAACTGGCAAGGGCGAGATCGGCGTCTTGTTCAAGCTGAACAACCCACCGCAGGCTGGCGATTACCCCCACTACTGTGATATGCGTGTGGCGTCGGCTGCAAATCAGGCGCTCTGGCTAGCGCAGCACGCGCCGTCGCCGTTCTATTCGATTCGATATTCGCGCCACGGCGAAACGTTCTGTTATCTGAAGATCGATGGATCCAAGCGACCGGAAGCGGAGGCCGACAATTTCCCGGATCGTGCAGGCATCGAACAGGCCCTTGACGACGTGCTGATTCCCGCCAAAGCTGGCTGTGTCGTGAGCGGCGGAACCGGCTGGCAATACTCGTATATCGACCTTGCCCTGGCAAATGTGGATACTGCGATTCCGTTAATAACCTCTCGCCTACGCGCGGGTAATATTCACCACCGGAGCTGGCTCCTGTTTTTCGATGCTCCACTGTCAGAAGAATGGATCGGTATCTACGACGACACACCGGCACCGCCACGGCCATTGGCTTCTCACACACCCTCTTAGGAACATTTTCCACGCCGTTTCGCGTAACCGTCCACGAGTGGTAAGCAAATTAGTAAATGCGGGGTCCGCACCAGAGCCGCTGGTGGCGTGCCATTGGCCAACGTAGCGGCACGGAAGTTGATACCGATGGCAATGTCGCACCATGTCCGCGGTTGGCGCAATCATTTGGCGTTTTTACTCGTTTTAGCCGTATACATAACGCAAGCTATTTGCGACAAAATCTTGGGCCACTTTGGGGCGGCCTTGGGGCGTTTTGGAGGCACCTTGAGGCGTTTTGGAGGCCTCTTGGGGCCATCCAGAGGGGGTCGAGAGGCATCCAGATGAACTTAAGGCCGGGAAACCTACCCCTAACCCCCCGGAACCTCCGGGGAACCTCGCGGAACCTCCCCTGAAAGTCCCCGAAAGTACACTAAAACTCGGGCCAATCTCGGGGTAATTAAGCGTACTCAACAACTTAAACTAGCATTACAAAGCCGTTTTGTCAATTAAATTAAGCAACGTAGCCCGATTGGAAAAATTCTCCCGAAAAAGACATTTTCGCGCGTAAGTCCGCTGGGAATCAGCACTTAGGGAAAATGAACGTGCGCATAGTGCGCAGCAGGATGCGGGGCGAACCCCCGCCAGCTACCCACTTCCCGGATGTTTTGCCACGTCCATAGCGGTTAATGATACGCGTGCCGAATCGCCTGGCGTGTGGTAGACTATCCGGCGTATGAAAGGCATTCCCTACCAGCAAGCGACGCGTGCGCCGGATGATCGCGTGTTTTCCGACCCGATTGTGGCTGAGGCTTTGGCCAAGCAGGCGGCGCTGCGGCCACCCAAATCGCCGCCCAAGCAACTGTACGTCACCCCGGTGCCGCCCAAGGCCGGCAAGGGCCGGCGACGTAACCGGCGAACCGTCTGACTGGGTAGCTCCGTTACATCCGCAGATTGTCGCTGGCCATCCACCAGGAATCCAACATACGGCGGCGGCCCTGGGCTATCGCGGCGTTCTGCGCGATAATCACCAGGTGCAGAATCCATGCCACGCCTATCACCATCAGGTTGGACAGGGTGCGATTCACAATCACGGTTTGATGGGTAACTTGATGCAGTTTGGCGTAGGGGCTGATATCCGGTCCGGCCAATAAGCCTACCCAGACACATACCGACAGCACCAAGACCAGCGACCAAAGCAGCTTCAGGTTGCGTGCCCAGCCGGCCAAAATCAGCGGGATGGCGAAAAGAATCGGCCAATTAAGCTCGGCCGGGGTGGTGAAATCTATGGCCATGAAGGTGCCGATGAGGATGAGGCACAGCACGCCCACCAGCAGGCAGGCAATGGAATGGCCCATTTCGTCAAACAGTGAAGGTTCGGTAAAATGCCGTTGTGGCAGCGATCCCCCGCGGCGCAGCCGGCGGGTAACACCTTGCCAAAAGTAGAGCACGGCGGTCATGGTTAGCAACGTGACCGCCACCAGATGCCGGTTGGGTATGCGCGGATGGTCCAGCGTGCGTCCCTGCACCAGCATTTTGGCGATAAAACCAAGATAGGTCAGGCCAATCAGCAACAGCCCCAATTTCACCAGCAGCCGCCGGCGATTTAAGGTGGCACAAAGCAGCAGGGGGACCATATACAGAATCGACACGTTGCAATGATGCACGCAAATGTCCAGAACGGCTGCCGCCGCTACCATCGCGGCGCATAACCAAAGCACTTGGCGTTGGCATCCTCGGGAAGTTGGTTCGTTGGGCGACAGCATTGCGTACCGTTATCGAGTCTAGATGAATAATCGTCGAATCGGGATTTTTTGTTTAACAAACGTCGCACAACCCTAGTGCGACGATGATTGGCAGTATAGCCGGTGGTGCCGGCAGGTACAACTGTATTGGGTTGGTAAGGGCGTTGCCCTGGGCTGAAAAATGCTGCCCCTTCAGGGTTAAGAACGGCTCATTGCAAATGCCCCACATGCGTGCTCACTTGCCATTCGGGTTCCACCAGCAGTCGCCTTTGTCGTGGATGGCATGTACCGCCCGCTGGCGTATGTCGGCCATCTCCGCCGGGGACAGCGGCTTGAAATCGGCGGCGGCGGCAAACGCCTGGTCCTGTTCATTGGGAAACGACAGACCCAGCAACGCCACATCCGGATCGAGCGTCAGCGTGTAATGGATACATTCGTGTGCCGACAAATGCGGCAAGACCGCCTGCTGATCCGCGCGTCCGCCGGAACTGATTTTGCCGCGCGGGCGAGCGGCCAATGGCTGGTTATAGCCGTTGGTGTCGCCCAGCAGTTTGCCGGCGCCGAAAGTTTTGAAGCAAACCGTGCCTACGCCATGCTTTTTGGCTAGCGGTAAAATCTCCTCGATGTAATGCGGATGCACGTAAGGGCCGACCGGAAACAGCACCGCATCGCACAAGCCTGATGGAATCGCTAGCCGCAGCACTTCGGGGTTGTGCGAAGAGATGCCGCGGAAGCGTGTCTTGCCCGCTTTAACACAAGTTGCCAACTGATCGAAACCATCACCGGGCGTGGTGAGTTTGCCCCAGCCATCGAGCGTGGACAGGCCATGGAAAACAAACAGATCGGTATGATCGATGCCCAGACGTTGCAGGCTGGCGTCGATCTGCGGCCCAACCGGCTGGTCGTGATGGTCGATCTTGTCGATGACAAACACGCGGTCACGCGCCGCCCCGGCGGCCAAATGTTCCCGCACCGCCTGGCCGACGATGGTTTCGCTGTAGCCATCCTCATAGCTCGGTGCGGTATCGATGAGATTCAAACCGGCGTCCAACGCCCGGCGGGCGGTGGCCACGCAATCGTTCAGGGCAATCTTGCGGTCGGCCAGATCGCCAATACCCAGTTGCGTGGCGACAAAACGGGTGCGGCCAAGTTGCCGGCGCGGGTGGAACCATCGTTGCATCATCGCGGTGTTCACCATAATCTTCCTTGCCTGACCGGCGCGGATGTTCGGCCGGTGGCAACCGAAAGTATAGTTTAGAATTCAGGAAGCGGAAATACACCCATGTTATACCGACGATTTGGTCGCACCGAATTGCAGATGCCGGTCTTGTCCTGTGGCGGAATGCGCTATCAGCAAAAGTGGCAGGACTGCCCGATGAGCGAGGTGACCGCGGAAAACCAGGCGAATCTGGAAGCGTGCATCCGCCGGTCGCTGGCGCTAGGGATCAACCATATTGAAACGGCACGCGGGTACGGTTCTTCTGAACGCCAGTTGGGCCAAATCCTGCCCAAGCTGCCGCGGCAAGCGATGATCGTGCAAACCAAAATCGCGCCGGAGGAAGATCCGGCCAAGTTCATCGCCAATTTTGAGGAATCGCTGGAGCGGTTAAACTTGGAAAGTGTCGATCTGCTGGCATTGCATGGCATCAATAATCGCCCGACACTGGATTGGTCGATTCGCGCCAACGGCTGTCTGGCCGCGGCGCGAAAAATTCAACAGCGCGGGCAGGCTAGGCATATCGGCTTCTCCACGCACGCGGCCACCGACGTGATTCTCGACGCCATCAAGACTGCCGGCCCGGATGGCCGCGGATTTGATTACGTGAACTTGCATTGGTTTTACATTTTCCAGAAAAACTGGCCGGCGATTCAGGAAGCCACCCGGCGCGACATGGGCGTGTTCATCATCAGCCCATCGGACAAAGGCGGCATGTTGTACCAGCCGCCTGACAAACTGCGGAAGCTGTGCCAACCGTTGCATCCAATCATTTTCAACGATCTGTTTTGCCTGGCCCGCTCGGAGGTGCATACGCTGTCGATCGGCGCGGCCCGCCCGGGAGATTTCGATTTACACGTGGAGGCACTGCAACACCTGGATCGCGCCGGCGAACTACTGCCGCCGATTGTGCAACGCCTAGACAAGCTGATGCAGGAGACGGTGGGCACGCAACTGGCCCAGCCGTTTGCGTTGAACCTGCCGGATTGGGAACAAACGCCGGGCGAGATCAATGTCCCGTTGATTTTGTGGCTGCGCAACCTGGCGGTGGCCTACGACATGGTTGAATACGGCCAGATGCGCTACAACCTGCTGGGCAACGGCGGGCACTGGTTCCCCGGCTTGAACGCCGCCAAAGTGCGTGAAGTGAATCTGGCGGACATTGCCAAGCAGAGCGCCTTGGGTGATCGCCTGGTGCCGATGATGGAAGAGGCACATCGGTTGCTGTGGAAGGAACCGGTCAAGCGGTTAAGCCAGAGTTGAACGCCAGCGCCGGCCAGCTAATGCAGGGTATAACTCTTATAACCATCGCTCAGCGCGATCGGGATCGCAAACTTCACCGTGCGGTGAACGGAATCGTAGGCGAAGGCGACCGGCTGGCCATCGACCGCCAGTTCTTTGGGCGGGGCAGCCGACGGTGGCAAGGTTAACAGTATCGTCCCGCCAGCGGCACCGGCCACGCGGCCGTCAATTTGAGCGGCGGCATTCAGCCTGGCGGAGACGGCAAAATTGCCGCCAGCGGTTTCGATGCCAAAATCACCCAAGGCCAGCTTGCGGCCTTCAAATAGGAATAGCTCGTTGTCAGCGGCGTAGCCGCTACGACCTTGGAAAGACAGGGCCGCATCGTGGAATTCGTCGGCGTGGTCGCACATCAGCAAATATTGGTTTTGCCCGCCGCTAACTACCAGCGCACCATAGGGTTTGGCGGTAACCGTTAGGGTTGGCCGGGTGGACGGCTCGACCATGTGCAGTTGATTGCCGGCGCCTGGGGCCACGTTATAGATGGCGGGCAAGTCGCGGTAGTAGGTGCAGCAGTTGGCCCCGGAAATGGCAAATGCACGCCCGCCAGGACGATTGGTCCATTGCAGTTGGGCGCGATAAGAGCCTGGTGAATGCACGTACTCATAACGCAGTTCATGCTCCTGGTTATAAGCCAGCGCGATGGTGCCTTTCGCGCCGTTTTGGCCGTCCAACACCGGCTTGCCATCGATCCAAAGGCTCCCGCGGTCATTGAGGCCGAGTTGTTGCGCAAAAGTGGTGGCGTTCCAGTCATTGCCGGCCTTGCTTTCTTCGCTGCCGGGGTTGATCCGCGTCGTAAAACGAACGGAAAAGCTCTGGGCGCTATTGAGGCCGCTGCCATTCCACAGACCCTGTCCGGTTTTATCGATAGCCGGGTCAATGTGATGATCGAGTGGAAACCGGCTGGCATCCACGAAGGTCGCCAGCGGCGTGCGGAAATCGGTGTCTTGGAAATACTCCACCTTCACGCCGGTGCGACGGTTGTTCCAGTGAAACACGCCCTGCACGGCAACGTCTTTCACGCGGTCATAAACCGCCAGATAGCGATCACCAACCATCATCACTGTGCGCGAAACATAATTGTCTTGCGCGTCTTCGGCGGAGCGGAAAAACTGCACCGCGCCCAGGTTCAGCAGCGGGGTGTCGGCGGAAAGCTTGCGGAAACCCAAACCGGCGTGCGGCCGGGTGGTGGCATTGGTTAAGCCGTCATACGCCGACAGCTTACTGGGCTGAGTCGCCGCACTGGTGGTTTCAAAAGCGCACAGGCCCTTGATGTTGAAGCCATCGCCGCAGTCTTCCTGCTTATTCCAACTCCAGGTGTGTCCGCGTGCCGCATAATAAATTGCACCGTTGGCCGCCCCGCCCCAGCGGTAGTGCAGCCCCGAAATTTGGTAGCCGGGCATGGGATCCGCATCGCCCAAGTGCAGCATGTGCAGATAAGCCTCGTGCGCGCCGCCAAAATCGTAACGCAGCACCGGACCATAGTCGTAAAACAAGGCCGATTGTAGCGGCGGCTGCGTTCCTTCCGCACCTTTGGTCAACGCCCATTTCAGTTGCGCTCCCAGCGGATTGTGGTTGCGTTCCAGATAGTCGGCGGTGTCGTACAACACTTTCATGGTCTGGTTGGCGTGCGCGCCTTCCGGTGGCGTGAGCGTGTAGGCGTTGCTATTGAACTCCCAATCCTGACGCTCGCCGGCAGTGATCAACGCGTTCATGTGCCAGCGGATCCAGTCAAGAAACGCCGGATTAGTCAGAATATCCGCGCCGTCATATTGCTGATAACCCACGGCATTATGCAGCACACCTTGCAGCGAAGCATAGCTGTAGCAGGCGATATTCTCGGTGTGGCAGCCGCCCTGGGCGTTGATCTCCGGCTTGGCCTTGCGTATGTAAACGTCCAGGTATTCGTTAAGGATGTCTTGATAGATTTGCTTGAACTGGGCATTGTAAGGGTGTTTGGGAAATACCGCCGCGAACACACCGGGATAGAGACTCTCGATCACAAAATTAGGATGCCCGGCGACCATGCTGAAATGCGGTAGGTTATCGTCCAGGAACATATAGGTCGCGACAAAATGCACCAGCCAGGAGCGAACCTTCAGCCGCTGCTCGGGCGTCCAGTTTTTCCGGCTGGCGGCGTAGGCGGCCAGGGTTTGCCAGTGCGTACGCCCCGGCGATTTGGCGCCATAGCACATGCCATCCTGATAACGTTCCACCGGCAGCCAACGCCACGCCCAATCGGCACCGCCCCACCAAGGGGTGCCTTCCCAGCGGCCGCCGGGTTCGCCATGGTTGTTGAACTGCTGGTAGGTCATCGCCTCGGTATGGTGGTCGTATACCACATCGAGATCTTCGTCGAAGTCGAAAAGCAAATCTTTCACCCAATCCAGGCTATATGCACCCAGCTTCTGAAACAGCCGGGCCGAAGGATCGCCGCCGTGGGTGTCGGCACTTAGACCGGTCATTTGGTTGTTGGCCGGCCAGTAATCCCGCTTGGAGCCATCCTGCGACTCAATGGTTACCGCCGCACGCGGAATGATCGCCAAGGCCCAGTGTCGTTCACTGCCGGCAAGCTGGGCGGTCATATATTGGTCGGCATCGGCATGAAAGCGCAGGGCTTCCTCGGCCTTGGCGGCCTCCCACCAGGTGTAGCGCACATGCGTCTTCCAATCCTTTAGCCGATACAACGAAAAAACCACGGCACTGCCATTGGCATCGTCGTTCTTGTAGAAGACCGTGGAGCGCGGGCAAGCCACGTTGGGACCGAAAATGCTCAGCACGTAAGGCAGCACGCCGTCGCTCACGCCGGCGGTATAGGCCCCGCTACGCAGGAAGTAATCGCCATTGTTGGCCATGGTGATGCGGCCGTCAGGATCGATGCCGGCGTGATAGGAAAACTTGAAAACCAGCGCATCGGCCACATCGATGCCGTGAAGGTATTCATCCACGGTGACATCATTTTCATTGTGCTGCAAGGTAAGCACCACGGTGTATTGCTTGCCGCCGGCAAGCGTATATTCAATCCGGTAGCGCAAACGCAGCGGGCCGGGATCGAGAACCGTGGTGTGAACGGTTTCCGCGATGGCTTGGCCCGTGAAAGTGCCGCCGCCAATCCAAACACCGGGGCTGCGGGCGATTTGCACGATCGGTGCCGCCACCGTCGCCAATGGGGCGTGAGGCGCAAAATCACCGTAGGGGACTTTCACTTGCTGGGTATTGGCGCGCAGAATCGCGGTGTGGTCCGCCGCGTCAATATCGGTGATGGCTACGCCGCCATTGCATTGCAATTGATACAATGGATCACAGTTCAGCAGGAAACTTTTCTGCTCGCCTTTATTCAGCGTGGTGCGGAAGCTGATGGTGGCGCGGTCAAGAAAGCCGTCGCTTTCTTGCACGTCGGATAGCTGATACACCAAACCATCGCCCGTCGCTTCGCTGACCAGTTTCAAGTGTGCCTTACGCACGGTTTTCGGCGGACAGGTCACGCGGTAGGAAATGAGTTCTTCGGGAAAGACGTATTCCTGGAGGTAATCCTTCAGGGTGAACCGCACGCGCCAACCGGGGCCATCGCCCACCACGACGCTGACCCCCGGCTGGGGATAGTCGCTGGGCGCACCAGTGGCTTGCGGATAGGCCGCCAATGCCAGCGCCGCCGGCACCATGAAAATGGATAGTACAACAAGACAGGTAAGCACTAAACCGTGGTTGGTCATCGGGTCTACTTTCTAATGCAGGGCAACGAGTGCCACTGGCTTACCGTGCCGCAGGCACCATTGTGCCACAGAATATACCCGCCGGGTCGATGGTTGTCCTTCCCTACGCCGGCGGCCCGCCGGGGGCCCTATTGGCCAGACGGTATCGCCACCGCAGCGGAAACCGCCCAACTCCCGGCCGCGTAAGCCGTTGCTTTAGCCCCGGGGGATAATGCCAATGGGAGCACTCGGGATCGAACCGAGGACCAAGGGTTTATGAGACCCCTGCTCTAACCGCTGAGCTATGCTCCCGCTGCTGCCGGGCGTCCGCGACGGCAGTCATGGTATATTATCCATTGGCGCAATGATTTATAGTGGTGCGCTACCCGGACGCAAGCAGCATGACAACAAAGGTTCCGCACATTTCGGCCAATCGCGGCGTACCGGGGACCGCCTTATTGGCCGCGGTCAGCAACCCCATCCCACGCTGGCCGATGGTGCTGGCGGTGTTGGCGGCAATGCTGGCGCTGGGCGTTAATCTCGGCGGAACCTACATGATTTACGACGACATCAATGTCGTCCAATTGGATGCCCGCGTGCATTCGCTGGCTAATCTCAAGCGGATTTGGACCGAGCCGTATGTCGTCGGCGGGGGGGTGGATAATTTGTGGCGGCCGCTGGTTTCCACCAGCTATGCGTGGCAGTGGCAGCTTGCTGGTGATCGGCCGTGGCTGTTTCATCTGGTCAACATTCTGCTTCATGCCGCAGTGGCGGCGGTGGTGGCCAGGCTGGGGCAAAAGCTCGTGAATGATCGCGTGGGAGCTATCGCGGGGGTGTTGTTCGCCATTCACCCGATTCATGTGGAGGCGGTGGCGGCGATTGTCGGGCGGGCGGAATTGATGTGCGCGCTGACCGGACTGTCGGCGGTGGTGCTGGCATTGAATCGTCCGCTAGGGATGCCAACCGCCGTTTTTGCCGCGCTACTCGGTATCGCTTCGGCGTATTGCAAGGAGCAGGGGCTGGTGTTGCCGTTGATACTGATTCCCATGTTGTGGGCGCGGCAGCGCGGGGAAAAGCCGGTGCAGGTGTTGCTGGCCATGGTTGCCCTGGCTGCCGCGGGAACCATGCTGCTGCGCGAATATCCCCTGGGGTTGAAGTTTGATTGGGATCGCGGCTTTCTCGACTTTTTACTGCAACCGCTGGTGAAGGCCAGCGGGGCCGATCGCTGGCTGATTCCTATGGCTTGCGTGGGCCACTACTTTGCCGTGATGACCTTTCCGCTGCATCCGTCACCCGATTATGGTTCGGCCTACATCCGGCCGCCGCAGCATCTGAACGATCCTTACCTGTGGCTAGGGTTCGCCGTGTTGCTCGGCTGCGCCGCACTGGCGGTTTGGGCGGCACGCAAAAATAATCGGCCGGTGCTGATTTGCCTGCTGGGGTTGGCGGTGATGTATGCGCCGGTTTCCAATTTTTACATGATTACCGGCGAAATCATGGCCGAGCGGTTGTTTTACTTCCCCTCGGTTTTCCTGTTGCTGTTGTTGGCGATGCTGCTGGACCGCCTGAACAATCGGGTGGTGGTTGCCACCATGGCGGCCATTGTTCCGCTGCTGTTATGGCGAACCATCACCTATGCGCAGCTTTGGAACGATCCGGTGAAATGGACGCATGTGAGTCTGGAGGAACGTCCGCAATCGGCTTGGCTGGCCGAAGCCGCCGCGCACTACGATCGCCTGGCCGGCCATTACGATGTGGCCCGGCACATTCTCGCCCGCGCCTGTGCCAGCAGCCCGGAAAGCGCCCACATTTGGTCCGAGGCCGGCCTGGTGGAATTCGATGCCGGCAATTGGGCGCTGGCGGCGGAATACTTTGACAAGTCGGTGGGCATGCAAATGGATTTGCGAACCTTGATGCTGCGCAACGAGTGCCTGCGTCGCGTTGCGGCAACGCGGGCAGCTTCGCAACCGGTGAAATAGCAGTGCTGCTGGGCGCACTATTTCTGGAACGCGAACTCCAATTCATTGGCCCAGTGCTCAACCCAGTCCACTTGGAACGCATGGTTGTTCTTGCGCGACACGGCGCGATCGCGCGCCAGTTCCATGCAGCCGCCGCCGGCGTGGCTGTTGACGCGGAAACTGAACTTCACCGGTTTGCCGGCATCCAGCAGTTTCTTCACGTCGGGGATGTCGCCCCAGGGAATGGCGCATTCGACGATGCGGGTGCCGCCATCTTGCGTTACCACCAGTTGGCCGTCTTTGACCGGGCCTTCCCAGGCGGCCTTGGGCTGCCGCGGGAAGAAATGCACGCGCATGTGATCCGGGTCATCCAAACGCCAGATTTCTGTGCCGCCGCCGTATTGGTCGGCCACTTTGTTCAGGGCGAACTGGGAATCAGTGTCGCGGTAGGCCGCGTACTTGGGCGGGGTGCCGGGTGGGCTGGGGATCGTCACCGGATCGTTTTCCAGCGAGATGGCGTTGAACGCAACCTGGATGTTGTCGAAATTGGGTGCGTCGCCGGCGGGCAAGATCGGCCGCTTGCGATAGCTGAAGCGGCGGACGTCGGCGGGCCAATCGTGCTCTTTCTTATTCATGATTTGGGGAATGTCGAGCTTGATATTGTCGGGGAGTTTGGCCGGTGTCCCGATCACATCGTAGCCAAACTTGCCGTAAGCGCCCGGCCAATTGCCGCCGGTGGTTTCGTCAAGCATGACGAAGTGGGCGGTTGGGCCTTGGGCGGCCGGTGCATCGGCAACGGGATCGATGAAGATGCCGGCCAGGCTGGCGTTCAGAAACGACGTGGAACGCAAAGTAATTTCCAAATCGCCGGATAGTTGGTAAACCGCGTAGACACCTTGACCGAACTTGGTGACCTGACGCTTATCCAACACCTTGCCGCCGGCGGGATTGGTAATAGTCACCTCGATATTGCGCCGGCCCAATTCATAGAAGTCATTATCCAGGAAATAAAGCGAGATGCGCCGGAGGTGATCCTGCGGAAGGCTCAGTTTGACTTTGAAGGTCTTCACCACGCTTTCCAGCGTGTCGTAGCTGCGCTCCTGATCCGCGCCGGGTTTGCGCAGCCCGTACGGCTTGCGGATATCCGCATCGATCTTGCCCGGTTTGGTGGCAAACGTGGTGGCTGGATCCAGTTCATAGGAAACCGCCGGATAATAGAACTGGTCATCATCGCGGGTTTCAAAACGCAACGTGCCGGCATCGGGATCAGGATCGGCGACCTTGGCGGCAAAGTAGAAATTATTCTCGTCGTAAGCCAGGTAGCCGGTGGCAAAGCCGCTCTTGATCGAGTTGTCGTACTTGGCGAAGGGGAACCACGCGGCTTCTTCCATGGTGGGCACGGCGGCGCCTTCGCTCACAATGGTCTGCGGCAGCACACCTTTCCAATCGTCCAACTTGCCGTCCACGGCAATCGTGCGGTGGGCGATCAGATTGACGTGCAGTTTGTCGGTGGATTCGCTGTAGCCATCATTACCGGCGTCGAACTTCAAGGTTAGCGGGTAAGTGTTCTCGGGGACGGAAGTGCCGCCGACCACTTTGATTTCGATATCCCGGGTTTCGTTGGGCTGGAACGAAAGCGGGGCGGGTGTTTCGATCTGCAAGTTGCCCAGTTTGGCCGTGAGTTGGCCAGTGATGGGCCGGTTGAACATATTGGTGCAGGTCACCCGCACCGTGGGCTTATCTTCCACAGCCGCCAGCAAATCGTGCGGGATCATTTCCAGACACTCGAAGCCATCGATCCGCGAGGTCGCCACCGCATTGGTCAACGCGGCGAACGATCCCGGCGTGCCATTGGCACGCAGGAAGAAGCCGCGGCCATCCAGCGGCACGGTGATCTTGCCATTTTCGCCGGCCTGCGGGTTGCCATAGAAGTCATAAAGCTGGAACTTACCGCCACCGTCATCCAAAACCATGGTGGCGCCGCGGATGGTCGAAAGAGCCGTGATTTGCTTCTGAATCGCCTTACGCTGATCGGCCGGGGCATCCACAGCCAAGGCGGCCAGGGCTTGCTTGGCGGCAGCCAGTTCCGGCAACTGCTTAAGCCCCATGATCGAGCGATGCAGCAGGCAATCCTTGCCGAACTCTTCACCGATATCGCCAACGACGACAATGGTGCCATCGTCGGGATTGGGTTTGGCGTCGGCTCCCGGCAGGCCATCGAAAAGCATCACCCACGGCAAGCCGTTTTGAAACAGCAGTCGGCTGAAGGGCCGCTCGCCGATGAAGTGAACTGCCGCGCCCACGCTGGCGGCGATGGACCAGGCGGTATCCTGGGTCGCCTTGCTGCGTTTGTTGCCCGCGGCCATCACGCTGATGTCTTTGTGGTCCCAGATGTTTCCCCCGAACACGCCCATGGCCCGGTCGTAGCCCACCGATTTATTTGTCGCCACCACCGCCGCCACGCGGTCGTCCACGTTGGCGACCCAGCTTTCCGTGTCCCAGATTTTCACCCGGCCATTGGGGCCTTGGCGGTTCAGCCATTTCTTGTAGGTCGCCGGACTGGCCATACCCTGATAGTGAATGGTACACACGTCCAGCAGTGGCAGAAATTCATCGGTATCGTCAGGGAAAAGTTTGTCGATGGTATTGCTCGATGAATCGCAGCCGGCCAGCAGCACTTGCACGTTGGCGTCTTGCCGCGCTTTGAGCACGCCTTGCGCCATGTGCTTATAGATCTCGCGGAAGCGCAACATGTCCGCGCCCCAGCCGCTGATGCTGATGCCTTCCCATGGCTCGTTCCACAATTCGATGGCCGTCACCGGCCCCTTGGGCCAGCCATATTTCGAGGCCACCTCAGTCACCCAAGCTTGAAAGGCATCGTCTTCCGACGGCAGCCAGGCCATGTCGCTCTTGGTTTCCAGCATCACGTCCTGATCGTCCAGATGCGGCCGCGGCCGGCCCAGCGGCTGCGCGCCGCTGGCCCCAACCATCAACATCACGGTGATGTTCTTTTTCAGGGCGTCGTTCAATTGTGCGTCCAAGTCAGCCATTTTCTTGGCGTAATCGTTGGCGTCGGGTTTATCCCAGCCGATGCCAAAACGGATCGCCTGAATCCCCAGCCGCGGTAGCGTGTCGCCGGGGGTATTATCCAGCGACAGGCTGGGATACTGAATGCGCTGGCTGGTCGGCTTGAAAGTCCGCACGCTGCTGATCACAAACCGCCGGCCCGCATCGCCCAGATCGGCCACTACGGCATAGCCGCCGAACGCTTCCGGCAGCTTGGGACTGATGGTGACATTCTGAAACCCATTGCCCGGCAAATCCACGTCGATTGCCACTGCGGCGACTTCGGCAATCTTGAAAACCGTCGGCACCCAAATCTCCCCCGGCTCGCCGCGCGTGCCATACTGGATCACGTCAATCTTGCCCTTGCCTTTGATCGGATCCGCGCCGTTGTTTTGCAATTGGATGGTCCAAGTAGGCTGGTCATCGGGCCAAAGAATGTTGGCCGGAATGTTGGTGTCGATCAGCACCGCAGTGAAGGGATAGGTGCGCTGGTTGACCTTGACATTGAAGACATCGGCGAAATGGGTCATGTGTTCGCCCGTAACCATCTGTGCCCGCGCCGCGGAATGCCCGCCTAGCAGCACCGCGACAATGGCGACGACAAGCGTGTTGGTGAATCGGAACGGGGAACGTGTTGGCATGTTTACCTCGGGTCAATGTTTCCAGGCCGGGTCAATATGAACGCCGGTTGCCAGCAACTTACTCGGGAGACAAGCGGTTGTCCAAGGCCGGCGGGCGTTTGGGTCCGCCGGGGCGTGGCCAAACCTCCGGGGAGTCGCCTATTCCACCGCTGCCCGCACCCGAGGGGAAGTGAGCGGATTAGGAATAGGATCAAGATCAGGTGGGGAGGCACCCCGCAACCACCTCCACGTGTCATGCAACGTCATGCAACGTTATGCAACGTTTCCCCCATTGGTTTGCTGATCTATTGCCGTCTTGGCCTGAGAGGGTGTGTGGTGCAAACACCACTCTCAGTATACAAAAGTATACACCTTTTGATTGAAGTGTATACTTTTGATGTTTCTTGCTATACAAGTGGGGCGGGAAAAGTTGACACGATTTGAACCAGTTCCGACAAATTTTGAACCGCTACGAGCCAACTTTGAGCGCGTTTGAGCATGATTGGGACCATCAAATGGCCCGAATGGATTGCCCGGAAAAATCTTGCTTTGCCGGTATAAAATACCGGAGATGTGGGTGCTGGGCGTGGTTTTCTACAGCGGCGGCGGGATCGGCTGGCTGCGGGTGCCATCGGCAATATCCGGCATTTAGTCGGTGTATCGCGTTGAACCCAAAGCCATGTTAACGATGTTCCTATTCCCCCGGTGTATCGGCCGTCCCGCTCTAGGCGGGAGAAATAGAAGTTTCCTAAGAAATTTCGCGGCCAAGCGGGCCGATCACTTGCAGTTGATTCAAGAACAGATAAAATTCGCATCCAATCATCGGGCTTTGGCCTCTTTCATACTAGGGATGTATGTTGTCGTCCATGCCCTTGCTTTGATTGGAAGGATTGACGGATGGCGGCGACGATCGGCTTGTCGGCATATACAATTCGCCTGAAGGAACGGAACCAGCAGTCGAACGAATGGCTCGCCTTTAAGCAAGGCGGAGCTGTTGACGCCCACCAAATGATCCACGGAATACTGCTGAAACTTAAGAATAAAGTCGTCGATTTTTCCGGCATTGATGACGATCCTAGCAGTGTTTCACGGCGGGTTTCCAAAGCATTCCGAATACGGACATTAAGGCGCAGCAGGCAAAAAGGAACGATCTGGGGGCTAGTTGAATGCGGTGATTATGGGAGGGCCAGCACGCTGGTCAATGTCGAATCGGGCAAACAGACGCACCGTAAGACCAAGGATGAGGCGGACATGCCGCCCTACTATTTTCGCATCGAGGTTCCCGACGATTCGACCGTCGCTGTTTTGGTGGCACAACGGATTGGTATATCGGGCTTGAAGGGAATACTCGGCGCGGCCATTCGGCGGGGGATTTCATCACTTGGGTATACGGTCAAGTTTGGCACGCTAACGCCAAGCGACCTGTTGCAGGCCTACCTAACTCAAGGCCAAGTCGAGGAAATTCGCGTGCTAACGCACTCGCAACCAAATGATCCGCGAGATGCAATAAAGCACACTAAGATCAACGGCCAAAAAATTGCTGCTGGGACGAAGCTTGAGTTGTCGTTGAAAAGGAAGAATGGCTTGACAGGCGCGATTTCAGCCGCCGTTGGCGTCATGACCCATGTTAAGAACGTACGCGAGCTTGTTGAGGTCTATGGGTTGGATAATCCTGAGGAGGTCAGCGTGGTTGTCGAAAAAGGCGGATCACGCCGCACTTTCAAAACAATCAACCCGGGTGAAATTGGAATTAAATACGACATCACCGATGACGTTGCGTATGATTCCAATAACAACCCCAAGTTCGGTTCAATAAACAAAATTGCTCGGGATTGGTGTGCCGAGTTGACTGAACAGGTGAATAGCAGCACAAATGGCAACTGATATTGATCTAGTGCCGATCTTCTATGACTTCTTGCATCCCTTCAGTTTCCGCGAGGGGCGCAAGTTCAGGCTATCCCACTTTGCATTTTCCGTGCTTCTGCCCGCCGCAGTTGCTGTTTGGCTCTCGTTTAAGCATCCGGTCATATCGGAGAGGTATCAAGCCACCCTTCTGGTGGTCTTCGGCGCCATCGCGGCCGTGATGACGGCAATACTGCCCGTCGTTCAATATGTTGTTGGCGTCGGACTTCCCGCCGAACGATACAAGCCAACTCAGCACGCCGCGTGGGAACACCAAGTCACGAGGCTACAGGTTCTACGCGGCTTGTATAGCACGATAAGCGTGTCGGTTATCCTGCTAGTATTTGCACTTATACCAGCGCTACTGTTGCAGGTGCAGTGGCTTCCGGGATGGGCGAAGCAGACCACAAGTGGTTCGATTTACTTTGTCGGGCTTGCCGTCGCGGTGTCGTTCCTGCAAGTTATCTCCGGCGTTTACATTGTATTGGACGCTCAGGCAAAAGAGTATGATCAGAAACTAAAAGACTTGAAGCCATAGGGCAACTAGGTTGTACATTCATCCATGAAATGGCACGCTGTTACCGCCTCTTGGGAATTTCACGTTTTTGTCATTTCCCTAAGGGCTCGCGCGTCCGCTGGGAAAATGGAGTTCGACCAGTAACGGCGTCTATTCGGACGGGTTCGCTGTCCAGAGCTGGTGATTTGGTTGGGCTCCGGAACCAAGTATTGTGTACTTTTGAATGTGAATTTATGACTTTGGCATACTATATCCGATATAGTTCTTGTCGCCCTTGGTTGACCATAGTTCGCGGCACTGCTGAAATGGCTGAAGAGAATCGCAGCAAAGTGCCAGAAAGGCCAGCATGACACGCGTGCTATTGCGGGACAGCGATATTCGTCGGGTACTGGTTGCAAAACTGCGCCGGGACGACGCCGAGGCCGCAATATTTCAGGAACTTCCTCTTTTGCGTGGCGAGGGGCGCGCAGACGTTGTTTCCGTCAATGGCGTCATTGCAGGATACGAGATAAAGAGCGACCGTGATTCGCTGGCGCGGTTGGCAAGCCAGACCGGTCAATACGCAAGCGTCTGTGAATATATGACAGTTGTTGTGACTTGGCGACATTTGGAGCGTGCGCGCGCTATGTTGCCCGCACGGTGGGGAATATGCATTGCTGATCTTGATGGAACAAACGTGGTACTTGAAGCCGTCCGAAAACCACGTCGGAACGGACGTCCGGACAAAGAAGCACTGATAAAAATGCTTTGGCGAAATGAGTGTGGCCGGGTACTTAAGCGAGCCGGATTATCGAGTCCGCGCGGCACGCCAATCATTAACGTTTGGTCCCGGCTAATGCACCTGCCCATTCGATTTCTTTGTAACGCGGTGCGCGACGAACTCAAAGCACGCTGGTTTGCTCAGACGCGCGCCGCAACAAAAACCAAGTGATGGCTGATGCCCCAGCGCACCCACTGCGCCGCGCTTCCTGGACCCGAGCTAGGCTGGGCACACTGGTAAATAGCTCCATCGCCAGCACTGTATTGGGCACCACAAGCAAGGTACTCTTGGCGCAACATCAGGCTTGCGCAGACTGCTTTCATCGCCGGAGATGCGCCGGCGGCAACTTTCCCACCAATCCAAGCCAGCCAGTAACCGTCAGCCGTGTATCTAAGCTCAACGCTTGGCCGCCCACCCTCAGCCGGTCGGCCGGGGTGACGGGTGGCGAAATCCGAGAACGCTGGTTTTCGCACTACAATATTGCTCTGGATGCCCTGCCTCCAAGAAGTCCAACATCGCCGAGGGATTTGATTCCAGAAATTCAGTGGATAAACGCGCTGGCCGACCGAGTCTAGGGCCGAAAGCGATAATGGGGCAACACCAGACGCGGCGATGAAGGTTCTCCAATCAGTCAGATTGGGTACGCGGGGAACGTCAACCGCTAGGCTCATCGGCTGTTCGCGATAATCTAGAAGCAAATGGATTTTTCGACGATTGAGCCCGGTAGCTGCAACGGTCGCCTCAATTACTTGTGGGCGGTCTAGGTCGCTACTCTCAAGCCTTAGCATGCAACCGCGGCCATCTTCGCTTGCGATGTCCCGAATGGCCGCCAGGGTTTGGGCGCTGTAGCTGGTGCGTGCCACGGGAATGGCCTGAAGGCCGTGGTTTCTAGCCGAAGCGAAAGCCGAACGGATAACGGCAGGCACGCCGGCTACACTGTGAAGCCAGACAGTATCAAGAAAGAATCCGCCGCTGGTTCCCCAGTCGTCAACCAAACTTTCGCAGATAGATTCGCAATGGACATCTGGCGGGTTGTCCTTGTGTCTGTGGACCTCCAAAACAGGCGTGATCTTGGATTTGGATACTGCGTCGAGGTTCTGTAAGGCCCAACGTTCACCCAATTTGGTCTTTAAGATTGGCACATAATGCGAATGATCGAATTTCATCATGCTTCCATTCTCATAAATTGTTACCGAACATCATCATGGAATGGTCGGCAAAAGTCAAATCAAACCAAGGACCGGATTCGTCTTCTGTAGCGTCCAACGTTCCCGTCACAGCGGCTCGTATACGCGCCGGTTCACCGAAGACGGCGGAATTGGCTTGCCGGGCAGGTTGAAGATGGGAAGAGCGGAAAGCGAAAAGCGGAGAGCGAAAACAAAGCCGGGTGTGGCGGCGACGCTGCACGGGAGAGGAAGAGCAGGTGAAAGGCGAGCAAGCCCAGCAGCGGAATTTTTCGTTTAATGCTCTACTGGCGAATGCCGCACTTTTTCGCGCCGTGTGATCCGTTTGGATGGAAACTTCGGCCGTTGGACTGGGATTTTGGTCCGGGCAGGGCCAAAATCAGCGTCAAAACCGGCTTGGAGCCATGAATTATCCTGAAATAGCGGCCTGTTAAGGATAAATAGGCACCCGTTAAGGGGTTGCTAGACCCCTGATAGACCATGATTAAGCCGAAATAGGCAACACTGCCACCCTCGAAATTTTGACGCCAATGCGGTTTGTTCGGAATGGGAAACCCATTTTTAGGAATTTCAGGCCCCTGGCGTGGCCCGAATAATTCGTCCGAAAATACATTTTCGTTTGTAAGTCATTTGGACATAATGACTTACGCTAAAAATCAGCGTGCGCACATTGCGCGCAGGATGCGGGGCGGGCCGTCGCGACCTGCCCACTCTCCGTTGTTTTGCCACGCTCAGCGGTATGCGAGCGGGTTGGTCCCAACAATGGTTCGGTTATAATTACGCGCTGTGCCGAAGCTCTACGAATATTTGGACAACACCGTGATTTTCGTCGAACGCGCCGAACAAGCCGGCGAGCTACGGCTGCACCTGCGCTTCAGCGACGGCACGCAACAGATCGTCGATTTTGCTCCGTTCCTGCGCCGGTCGCGCAATCCCCTGATTCAGGCATACCTTGATCCGGTCGCGTTTGCTCGATTCACGGTTCGGGATGGGGATTTAATCTGGGACGATTACGATCTTTGTTTCCCAATTGCCGATCTATACGAAGGACGTGTGTGACGCACGGCCAAGACATCGCATCCAACCTCTCGATGCCGTGAACGCAAACGATGTGATTTTCATGCGGCCTGGCCACTTACCTTGGCGTATCCAGCACCGGGCCAATCAACGCCACATGATGCTTGTCGATCAACTGCATAATGGTCAGTTGCCGCATCACCAGCGCGCGGGCTGCGGCCGGCAGGGCGGATAAGATTCCCGTGGAATTCAACGCCGCCGCGGGGGAAAGGGGCGACAGGGAACTGCTGCGGCTCTCGCCGTTGAACAGATCGGCAAACGTGCGCGGGGCCGGCAGCACACGCACGTCATAAGTCCCGGCGGGCAGGTTGACTTTGCCGGCGGCATAGGCCAACGCATCCTGCAAGCCTCCGATTTCGTCCACCATGCCCAAATCCTTGGCCTGCTTGGCCATGAAAATGCGGCCGCGGGCCACGGCGTCAATGTCCTTGATCTTGCCCTTGCGGGTGGTCATCACGCGCTCGGTGAACTGCACGTAAGTATCGTGCATCATGTTGGTGACCATGCGGCGCTGGCCATCGGTCCATTCGGTGCTGCTGCTGAACAGATCGGCGTTTTTGCCACGCGAGAAGTTCTCCGTGGTCAGGCCAAGCTTGGTGTAAAGGCCTTGCAGCACGAATTTCCCACCGACCACGCCGATGGAACCGACGATGGCCGAGGGGTCGGCAAAGATTTCGTCGCCGCCGCTGGCCAGATAATAGCCACCGCTGGCGGCCATGGAGCCGACCGAAATAATCACCGGTTTGGTTTTGCTGACCCGGCGGACGGATTGCCACATTACTTCACTGGCCAGGGCGCTGCCGCCGGGCGAATCGATGCGGATCACCACGGCTTTGATCAGATCGTCTTTCAAGGCCGTGCGCAGCGCGGTACGCATATCATCCGAACCAATGTTCTCGCTGCGCTGGAGCAACCCGCCGCCGCTGGGGCCATCCACGATCACGCCTTCGGCATAGATCAGCGCGACGCTTTGCCGGGTGGAAACTTCCGGCCGGCGCGCCAGCAGCGAGAAAAAGGCGAACGGGCTGGAAAAATCGATCTGCTGCTTGGCCGATTGGCCATAATCCACCAGCAGGTTGGGCTTTTGGCCCAGTTCGGATTGCAGCAAATCTTTCAGGCCGTCCATCTCGACCAGATGATCGACCAGGCCGCGGTCTTTGGCCGCTTTGCCGTTAATCAGGGCATCATCAATGATCGTCTTCACATCCGCCGCCGGCAGATTGCGGCTGACGCTGATCGTGTCAATGATGTGGTTGTAAAGACTGTCGGCCAACCTATTCAATTCGCCGCGCAGTTCGTCGCTGGCCTGGGTGCGGGTGTATTCTTCATCGGCACCCTTGTATTCGCCGATCTGCACGTAATCGGCATTCACGCCCACTTTATCCAGCAGGCCCTTGGCGAACATGGTTTCAAAACCCACGCCAGGAAGCTCAATTTCGCCGCCGGATAGCAGGCAGATATCAGTGGCTCCCGAAGCGGCCACATAGGTATCCGTGTCGTAAGCATCGGCATAAACAAAGGTGCGTTTGCCGGCGTGGCGAAGCTGCGTCAGCGCATCGCGAACCTCCATCGCTTGCGAAAGATTCAGTTCGGTATTGCTCAGGCTGATCAGCACGGCGCGCAGGTCTTTGTCGGCCTTGGCCTGATCCAGCCGGCCCAGCAGATCGCGCAGGGTCAGCACTTCGGTATCGCCGCCAAACCAGGAAAAATCCGCCGGTTTTTCCGCCAGCGGCTGCGACAGATCGAAATACGCCACCTTGGGTTGCTTGGCGACTTCGCCCTGTTTCTTTTTCAGTTGCGCCACCAGTTCGGCGGGTGTGGGGAAATGCGTGGCCGGCTGGGTGACCGCCAACGGCGCGGTCGTCGGCGCCGGCTGCGTAGCCGGCTTGCCAATGGCCAGCGCCGACCAGATCACTGCCATGGGCACAATTAACGCGAAAAACAGCCTGCTACGATTCATGCAAACTCCTTGGCGACGGTTCCAACCCGCCGGGTAGTATAAGCGGACTGCTGGGGAAGGTAAAACGGCAATTATGGGAAGAAACAGCAGCCGTGCCACATAGCGCGTTTAGGGAAATGCTTGCTTGACCGAAAAGGTGACCGCGTCGTTTGCTTGGAGCCAGCCATCGATTTGCGATGTGCCTTGCGGTGTTGTGAAGGCGAAAGTGAGATGGGAAGCGTCGGCGGGATCGGCTTGCCCGGCGTAGATGCGCAGCGGCTTGGGCATATTGATCCAGACCGTGTTGTCGCCCCAGGACGCGCTGGCCAGCTTGCTCGGTGGCGAAAACAACCTGCCGGGTTGGATCACCGTCCATTCCAGCACTTGTTGCTCTTGCGTCCGACCAGGTGCCAAGTCCGTATCCGAACCAGCCCGTATGGCAAAGACGTTATTCACGCGGATATAGACCAGACGTTCCTGGCCGCCCTTGGCCCGACGCGCGTGCAGAAAGAGAAAATGATCGCAGGGTTGCAGCGTGAAACCCGATTCAGGATCGTAATAGCGATTCAACAACTCGGGCACGAGATAGAACCCCAGAATGTTTCCGGCTTGATCCGAAAGCGTTGTCCAGCCAGGTTCATGTAATTTCCCGCCGGCAAGACGCGTGGCTTGTTCGTGGTCTTCCTCGTATGCCACTTGCCCGGCAGGCAATGTGAAATTGGCGCATCGACGCTGGACGGAAAGAAGCGGCAACCGCCGCATGATTCGTTCAATACGCGGTGCCACCACCATCGCCGCCGCCACAATCATCATGGCAACGATCACCGGCCCACGCCAACGCCGGCGCGGGGGTGCTTGTGCGTAATCTAATGGCACAATCGCCATCGCCTCGCCTCCATACAACGCCCATCGGCTGGCCGCGTCATTTACCCGCGATGAGCCATCGCGGCTTTACAACGTCGCCCCGCCAATCGCCTGCACTATCCGCTCCGCCACCGCCACCGCCGCCAAACCCTCTTCCGCCGTCACCGTCGGCGTTTGCCCGGAAATCACCGCGTCGATAAACGCATCCTGCTCGGCACGCAGCGGCTCGACATCATCGATCTGCAACTCTTCAATGCTCACAATATCCGCGTAATTCAGTTGCGTGAGATCTTCCACTTCGCCGGCGCGGATTTTCGCCACGGTGGCGCGGATAGCATCCACATTGCCCGTGCGCCGGGCGATGATGCCATACTTCTTCTGGTAATCCAGCGACACGTACGCATCGTGGCTGAAAATCCGCAGCTTGCGGTCGGTTTTCAGCGCCAGCCGGCTGGCGGTCAGATTGGCCACGCAGCCGCTGGCAAACGTCAGCCGCGCGTTGGCGATGTCTTCCACCTGTCCGATCAGGCTCACGCCCACGGCGTCAATCTTGGTGATCGACGAACTAGCCAAGCGCAGCACGATGTCGATGTCATGGATCATCATGTCCAGCACCACGCCCACATCGATGCTGCGGAAAGTCATCGGGCTGATGCGGTTGACTTCGATAAACCCCGGCTTGATGTTCAGCCGCGACATCGCCCGCACCGCCGGGTTGAACCGCTCGATATGCCCCACCTGCACCACCGCGTGGTGCTTCCGGGCCAGATCGACAATCTGCTGGGCCTCGGCCGTATCTTTGGCCAGCGGTTTTTCAATCAGGCAAGCGATTTGCCGCGGCAGGCATTGCTGGGCGATCTCCAAATGAAACCGCGTGGGCACGGCAATGGTCACCGCATCCACCACATCCAGCAGTCTCTCCAGCGATTCCGCCTGCGGCAAATTATATTGATCCGCCACCGCCAGCGCCGCCTCCGGCGAATCATCATAAATCGCCGTCACCTGCACGCGCGGCATCTGCGAATAGACCCGCGCGTGCAGCTTGCCCATGCGCCCGCAGCCAATCACACCCACGCGCACCGCCTTGCTCGAATCGATTTTTACAGCATTTATCACGCCGGAAATAGTAAGGATCGCCGCGGAAAATGCCAACCCGCGTCGCCGCGCCAGCGGCTCGGGCAGGGGCGCGCATGACACATGACTAATTGTTTGATTTGTCATGTCACTTGTCATGTGCTGGGCGTGCGAAGTGGAGCGGATCGGCATTGGCCGGCCCGATGTTCGCAAATCCACCGCCGCACGGCTGCCTGATTCTGTGCTGGCCTCCAATTTTCCAAACAGGGTTTGCCCATTCAAACCATCGCGTAAATCCTAACACAATACTAACATAATGCCAACTGAAAAATCCAGGAAATCTCCAACGGCTGAAAAGGTCCTTGTTTAGCGTTTTTGACGCCTGAATGCCGATAATACCACCGGCATGGATGTCGATCAAGCCAAAACGGATGCTCCGCAGTGCCGCGGCTGTGCCGAACGTGATCGGCGAATCACGCAGT
>Ga0316217_10000680_pt1 | contig 47113 bp, 57 predicted proteins | sample 1anoAmetaG_FD_203633 | JGI IMG/M metagenome (GOLD analysis project Ga0316217, IMG submission 203633) | Freshwater microbial communities from Trout Bog Lake, Wisconsin, USA - 1anoA | ecosystem: Environmental > Aquatic > Freshwater > Lake > Hypolimnion/Profundal zone | place: USA: Wisconsin...
GCATTACGATTGCCACGGCGCACGTGGAGTATGAGACGGGCAACCGTCACTACGCGCACGTGGATTGTCCCGGCCACGCCGACTACATCAAGAACATGATCACCGGCGCGGCGCAGATGGATGGCGCGATCCTGGTGGTTGCGGCCACCGACGGTCCGATGCCGCAGACCAAGGAGCACGTGCTGCTGGCGCGCCAGGTTGGCGTTCCCTGCGTGGTGGTGTTCCTGAACAAGTGCGATGCGGTGGAAGATCCGGAGCTGATCGACCTGGTGGAGATGGAAGTCCGCGAACTGCTGTCGAAGTACAAGTTCCTGGGCGCGCTGAATGGCGAAGCCCAGTGGGAAAAGAGCGTGGACGATCTGATGGCTGCGGTGGATGCGTATGTTCCGCTGCCGGCGCGCGCCATCGACCAGCCGTTCCTGATGCCGATCGAGGATATCTTCTCGATCTCGGGCCGCGGCACGGTGGTGACGGGCCGCATCGAGCGCGGCAAGGTGAAGGTGGGCGAGGAAGTCGAGATTGTGGGCTTCCGCGACACGCGCAAGACGGTTGTGACCGGCGTGGAAATGTTCAAGAAGCAGCTGGACGAAGGCATGGCGGGCGACAACGCCGGACTGCTGCTGCGCGGCATCGGCAAAGATGACGTGGAGCGCGGCATGGTGCTGGCCAAGACGGGTTCGATCACGCCGCACACCAAGATCAAGGGCGAGGTCTACATTCTGTCGAAGGAAGAGGGCGGGCGTCATACGCCGTTCTTCAACGGCTACCGTCCGCAGTTTTACTTCCGCACCACGGACGTGACGGGTGTGGCCAAGTTGCCGGAAGGCGTCGAGATGGTGATGCCGGGCGACAACGTTGCGCTGGAGATCGAACTGATCACTCCGGTGGCCATGGAAAAGGGCCTGCGCTTTGCCATTCGCGAAGGCGGCCGCACGGTGGGCGCCGGAACGATTACGGAAATTCTGTAAGGAAGCTGACTGGGCCGTCCCGCCTTGGCCGCACAAGCGGCGGCGAAGGTGGGACGCCCGGTGCCTTCCCAAGTTACATTCACGCTGGATTGATAAAGAAGTCGCGGCGACTACAAGACCGCACGATCTTTGAGGATTTAACAGTGATTGGCAAAGAGAGAATTCGCATCCGGTTGAAGGCTTACGATTATCGCGTGCTGGATCAGTCCACCGGCGAAATCGTGGAAACGGCGCGCCGCACAGGGGCGCAGATCGCCGGCCCGATTCCGCTGCCGACGGTAAAGAACAAGTATTGCGTGCTGCGTTCCCCGCACGTGGATAAGAAGTCGCGCGAGCAGTTTGAGATCCGCACGCACAAGCGCCTTCTGGACATTCTTGAACCGACGCAGCAGACGGTAGACGCGTTGATGAAGCTGGACCTCCCGGCCGGTGTGGACGTGGAGATCAAGGCTTACGGCAAAGAACACACATAACCCGGCCGGCGCGCCCTGAGCGCGCGGCCCTCACAGTGCCCCGGTCCTGGTTCAGGGCGGGCATGATGGAGAGATGCAATGTCAGTAAACGGAATTCTAGGCAGGAAAGTGGGCATGACGCAGCTGTTCGATGACAAGGGCGACGTTCGCCCGGTCACCGTGCTGCAGGCGGGTCCCTGCGTGATTACGCAGTTGAAGAGCATGACCCGGGACGGCTACGACGCCGCCCAGATCGGGCTCGTGGAGTTTGTGAAGGACTCGCGCCTGACCAAGGCGATGAAGGGCCACTTCGCCAAGCACGATCTTCCTCCGGTGAAATTCATGAAGGAAGTGGACGTGGTGGAGGACGAAGCTGGAGCCGACTGGAGCGTGAAGGTGGGCGACAAGGTTCTGGTCGATCTGTTCGACGGGACCAAGTTTGTCGATATCACCGGCACCAGCAAGGGCCGCGGCTTTGCCGGCGTAGTCAAGCGCCACAAGTTCGCCGGCGGTCCTGGAGCTCACGGACACATGTTCCAGGTGCAGGGCTCGATCGGCGCTTCGTCGTTCCCCTCGCGAGTCTTTCCGGGCACGCGTATGAGCGGCCACATGGGCGACGTGACGGTGACGGTGCGCAACCTGCGGGTTCTGGGCGTGGACAAGGACGAGAACCTGCTGGTGGTCGAAGGCGCGGTTCCGGGACACCGGGACGGCTACCTGGTCATCACCAAGGCCAAGAAGCCGCCGAGAGAGCGTCGCGGATTCAGCGGCGAGGGCACGGCGATCAACCCGCTGAAGGCCTCCAAGCGCGCTGCGAAGGGCAAGTAAACCGGGGCAAGTAAGTTCGCTTCCCCGCGAGGTGTTCCGCATTCGCCAATCGGTCGAATGCGGGCCACGCGGGGAGCATAAATGTGAAAACGAAACCTTCCGCGGATGCATATTGACGGAAGGCAACTGACGAGGGCCGCCGAAGACGCGGGCCCGGTAAAGGAAACGAAATGGCTACCATTGATGTGCTGAATCTGGCCGGCCAGAAAGTGGGATCGCTCGACCTGGCCGAGGAAGTTTTCGGCGCGGTGAACGAGGACCTGCTCTGGGAATCGGTGCAGCATTACCGTGCGGCGCTCCGCGCTGGCACCCATGCCACCAAAAACAAGAAGCTAGTCTCGGGCTCCGGCAAAAAGCTGTGGAAGCAGAAGGGAACAGGCCGTGCCCGCGTGGGCAGTGTCCGTTCGCCCATCTGGCGCCATGGCGGTACGGTCCACGGACCGCAGCCGCGCTCCTATGACTACGCCTTTCCGCGCAAGAAGCTGCTGGGCGCGCTGCGCTCGGCGCTGGCGGCCAAGCTGGCCGACGGCCACCTGGTGGTGATCGATACGCTGGAGTTGCAAGAGGCGAAGACCAAGACCTTCCGCCAGGCGCTGGCCGGGCTGAAGTTCAACAAGACCGCGCTGGTGGTGGAGGCGGGTGCGAACCTGAATCCGAACCTGGAGCTCTCGACCCGCAACATTGCTGGGGTTCAGATGCTGTACGGTCCCGAGGTTCATCCCTATCACCTGCTGCGCCACGAGTTGGCGGTGTTTTCGCTGGCGGCATTGGAAAAGCTGCAGAGTTCGCTGAAGGCCTCGGCGCCTAAGCGGAAGGCGGAGGTGGAAAATGTCTAAGTCCCCTTACGAAATCGTCCGCAAGCCCGTGATCACCGAAAAGGGATTGGGCGTGAAGGAAGTCGAGAACACGCTGGTTTTCCAGGTGGCCGCGGATGCGACCAAGACGGAGATTAAGGAAGCGGTGCAGAAGGCCTTCAATGTGAAGGTCTCCGGTGTCCGCACCGCCAACTTCCTGGGCAAGGAGCGGCGCCGCGGCAAGTTTACCGGCTTCCGTCCCGACTGGAAGAAGGCCTATGTACGGCTTGCCGAGGGCGAGAAGATGCCCGAGTACGCGCAGAATCTGTAAGCGCTGCGCGCGGTGAGCCGAAGCGGCCGCGAAGATCGAGCAACGCGGCACTGCCGGATGGGAGAACGAAACCCTATCTGTCCGGCCCAAGCGATCCCGCCGGAAGACGGCCTGGGATCTGGAAGAGAAGAATTATGGCGATCAAGACATACAGACCGATCACTCCGACGCTGCGCTTCAAGTCATCGCAGGTCAACGACGATCTGACGACCAACCGGCCGCACAAGCCGCTGACCGAACCGAAGAAGCGCACCGGCGGCCGCCGCAACTCGGGCGACCTGACCATCTGGCACCACGGCGGCGGACACAAGCGCAAGATTCGCGTGATCGACTTCAAGCGCGACAAGCAGGGAATTCCGGCCACGGTGGCGACGATTGAATACGATCCGAACCGCTCGGCCAGGATCGCGCTGCTCAGCTACGCCGACGGCGAAAAGCGCTACATTCTGCAGCCGGTGGGACTGAAGGTGGGCGCCAAGATCATCAGCGGGCCGGAAGCCGACATTCTTGTGGGCAACGCGCTGCCGCTGAAGAACATTCCGGCCGGCACCATCGTGCACAACATCGAGCTGAAGCCGGGCAAGGGCGCGCAGATGGCGCGTTCGGCCGGGGCACAGGCGCAGCTGGTGGCCAAGGAGGGCGAATACGCCCTGTTGAAGCTGCCTTCGGGCGAAACCCGCAAGGTTCTGGTGGAGTGCATGGCGACCGTGGGCCAGGTGGGTAATACCGATCACGAGAACATCTCGCTCGGCAAAGCCGGCCGCAGCCGCTGGCTGGGCATCAAGCCGACCAACCGCGGCGTAGTCATGAATCCCGTGGATCACCCGCACGGCGGCGGCGAAGGCAAGACCTCTGGCGGCCGTCACCCGGTGACTCCGTGGGGACAGCCGACACGCGGCTACAAGACCCGCAACAACAAACGGACCGACAAATTCATCGTGTCGCGTCGCGGCAAGTAGGGAAGGAAACCATGGCACGTTCTACGAAAAAAGGGCCGTTTGTCGATTCGCACCTGATCGTGAAGATCGAGGGCATGAACGCGCGCAGCGAAAAGAAGGTGCTGCGCACCTGGTCGCGCCGTTCGACGATCACGCCGGAGATGCTGGGGCACACCATTGCGGTGCATAACGGCCGCAAGTTCATTCCGGTGTACGTATCGGAGAACATGGTGGGGCACAAGCTGGGCGAGTTCAGCTTTACCCGCACCTTCAAGGGACACTCGGTGAAGTCGGCGGCGGAGAGCTCGGCCAAGCCGGCGCGGTAGGTTACAGGAAGGTTTTTAAAGTATGGGTGCCCATTGCGGGCGTCCGCGAATGAGATCTGAAGGGAAGAGAACATGGAATTCATAGCGAAAGCCCGGTATATGCGGGTATCCCCGCAGAAGGCGCGCCTGGTGCTGGGCCTGATCAAGGGCAAGCGGGTGGAGACGGCGCTGAACACGCTGGCGTTCACCAACAAGGGCATTGCGCCAGCGGTGCTGAAGTTGTTGCGTTCGGCTTTGGAGAACGCCAGCTACCTGAGCGCCGAAAAGGGCCTGGATGTCGATCTGGACAATCTGTATGTCAAGAACGCCATCGCTAACGAGGGTCCGAGGATGAAGCGGATCCGGCCGGCCCCGATGGGCCGCGCCTACCGTTACCAGCGCCGCATGGCGCACATTGAAATCGAGCTGGCGGAGAAGAACAAGGCCGCAGCTACGGCGGTGGACGAGGGTGCCTCAGCGGCTCCGGCCAAGCCGGCGGTGCGCAAGCCCGCGGTAAAGAAGGCGGCCGCCAAGAAAACGGCTGCCAAAAAGACCGCTCCTAAAAAGACCGCGCCGAAGGCGAAGAAGTAGGGTTCACGGAACCCGCAAGGGTTCAATTCAGCGATGGCGCCAGGGAGAGCCCGAAAGGGTTGAGCCCGAGTAAGCCACCGGCAGAGAGACGAAGTAATTATGGGACAAAAAGTCCATCCATACGGATTCCGGCTCGGCTACACCAAGCCGTGGAAGTCGCGCTGGTACGCCGACCGCGACTATGACAAGCTCCTGATCGAGGACATCAAGCTGAAGGAAGAGCTGAAGGACAAGCTCAAGTCGGCTGGGGTGAGCTCGATTGAGATCGAACGTCCGGGCAACAAGCTGCGGATCATCATCCGCACCGCGCGCCCGGGCATCATCATCGGCCGCAAGGGCGCCGAGATCGACAAGCTCAAGTTGGACCTGCAGAAGCGGACCAACCGCGATGTCTTTGTTGATATTCTGGAAGTGCACAAGCCGGAGCTGGATGCGCAGCTGGTGGCCGAGTCGATTGCGCTGCAGTTGGAAAAGCGCGTGGGCTTCCGCCGGGCGATGCGCAAGAGCGTGGACAGCGCGCTGCGTTTCGGCTGCAAGGGCATCAAGGTGCGGGTTTCGGGCCGTTTGAACGGCAACGAGATTGCGCGCTCGGAGTGGTATCTGCAGGGGCGTCTGCCGCTGCATACGCTGCGGGCCGACATCGACTACGGCTTTGCCGAAGCGCATACGACCTATGGGCTGATCGGGGTGAAGACCTGGGTTTACAAGGGTGAAATTCTTCCCCAGAAGCGCCGCGAGCCGTCTACGGCGACGGCTGGAATTTAGCAAGCAGCCGCCCAGCCGCTCCGGAAGCCGGTTCCTGGAGGGGCAGCAGTAGAGGCGGCAGGCATGCCCGCGGATTGGGCAGCCGGAAATTGCAACTGGCAACTGGAAACCGCTTATGTTAATGCCGAAGAAAGTCAAGTACCGCAAGCAGCAACGCGGTCGTATGTGCGGCAAGGCCTGGCGCGGCTCGGAGCTGTCGTTTGGCGATTATGGCTTGAAGGTCATGGAGCCGGGCTGGATCACCGACCGCCAGATTGAGGCGGCGCGTATTGCCATGACGCGCTTCATCAAGCGCGGCGGCAAGATCTGGATCCGGGTCTTCCCGGACAAGCCAGTGACCAAGAAGCCGGCCGAAACCCGTATGGGCAAGGGCAAGGGCGCGCCGGACCACTGGGTTGCCGTGGTGCGTCCGGGCAAGCTGCTGTTTGAGATGGAGGGCGTGAGCGTGGCCGATGCGCAGGAAGCAATGCGTCTGGCTTCGCACAAGCTGCCCTTGGTTACCAAGTTTGTTAAGCGCGAGACCCTGGCGCATTAAAGCGGCGGGGCGCGTTGAACATAATTTCCGACGCCGGCGGCAGAGACCGCCGGGGGTGAAGAGAAGAGAGACATGAATTCGGAAAAGATTCGTAATTTGACTGACGCCGAGCGGGCCCATCAGAAGATTGAACTCAGCGAAGAGCTGTTCAAGCTGAAGTTCCAGCTCAAGATGGGGCAGACGGAGAGCCTGAAAAAGATGCGCGGGTTGAAGAAAGACATCGCGCGGGTGCTGACCATCCAGCGCGAGAAGCAGCTGGCCGCAGAGAAGACCGGATCGGAGAACAAGTAGCCATGACAGAAGAAACGAAAACCGAGAAGACTCCGGGCCAGCGCAAGGTTCTGGTCGGCCAGGTGGTTTCGACCAAAATGGCGAAGACGATCGTGGTCGAAGTGAACCGGCAGAAGGCGCATCCGCTGTACCGGCGGGTGGTGAAGCGCTCCAAGAAATTCTATGCCCACGACGAGCTGCAGACGGCGCGCACCGGCGACCAGGTGCGGATCGAAGAGACCCGTCCACTGTCACGCCTGAAGCGCTGGACGCTGAAGGAAATCGTGAAGCGCTCGGCGCTTGCCGCCGCCGCCATTGCCGCAGAGAACTTAGCCGCGGCAGAGAAACCGGAACAGGCCAGCTAAAGGGCGCCGTCCGTTGGGGACGGCCTAAGGAGATTGCACCATGGCAGTGTTTATGAGGTCCATCCTCGAGGTGGCCGACAACAGCGGGGCGCGCAAGTTGCAGATGATTCTGCCGATTGGCGGATCGACCGGAGCGCGGGCGCGGATTGGCGATGTGGTGACGGCGGCGGTGAAGGAAGCCTCGCCCGATGGCAGCGTCAAGAAGGGCACGGTGGTAAAGTGCGTGATCGTGCGGACCCGCAAGGAGACGCGGCGCCGCGACGGATCGTACATCCGTTTTGACAGCAACGCAGCGGTCCTGATTAACGCCGATGGCGAGCCGGTTGGAACGCGCGTCTTTGGCCCCGTGGCTCGCGAACTGCGCGAGAAGAAGTTTTTGAAGATCGTATCCCTGGCCCCGGAAGTGATCTAGATCCCGCAAGGGAGCTGGAAGCAAAAGTTCCGGGGGCGGCTGCAGCGGCCGTCCGCGGAAGCTCTCTTACGGAGAGCGGCCTTTAAGAAGCTGAAGGGTTGGAGAGGAACAGATGGCAACCGTTGATATCCGCCATAACGATACCGTGAAGGTGATTGCCGGGCGCGACAAAGGCAAGCAGGGACGCGTGCTGCGCGTCATGCCGGGCACCGGCAAGGTGCTGGTCGAGCACGTCAGCATCGTCAAGAAGAACGTGCGTCCGAATCCGCAGAAGGCCATCAAGGGCGGCATTGCCGAGCAGGAGGCGCCGATTGCGATCAGCAACGTCCTGCTGGTGTGCGCCAGCTGCGGGCCGACTCGGGTGCGTCATCAGGTGCGGGGCGACAAGAAAGTTCGCGTCTGCGCCAAGTGCGACACCACGCTCGACAAAGAGAAGTAACCACCTCGAGCCGGCACAGCCGGCTCAATTGACCACCTCACGCAACGGTAACCAACCCGGGACCGTGAGAGAAAGCGAACAGGGACATGGCAGGAAAAGACACAAAAGACGCCAAGGCCAAGCAGCCGAAGAAAGCCAAGGTTGAGGCCGTCGAGGCTCTCGAGCCGGGCCAGAAGCCCGCACGGCCCAAGCTGAACAACGCCGCGTCGGCGCGCTTGCGCCGCAGCTATTTTGAAACGCTGCGCCCGGCAGTGATGAAGGAACTGGGGCTGACCAACCCGATGGCCGCACCGCGGCTGGAGAAGATCGTGGTCAACATGGGCGTGGGCGAGGCTACCCAGAACGCCAAGGTGCTGGACCCGGCCGTGGCCGAGATGGCCCAGATCACCGGCCAGAAGCCGGTGGTGACCCGGGCCAAGAAATCCATCGCCGCTTTCAAGGTGCGCGAGGGAATGCCGATCGGCTGCATGGTCACCCTGCGCGGCGACCGCATGTATGAATTCCTGGACCGCCTGTTGAACGTGGCGCTGCCGCGCGTGCGCGACTTCCGCGGGGTTCCGACCAAGTCGTTCGACGGACGCGGCAACTACACGCTCGGCCTGCGCGATCAGCTGATCTTTCCGGAGATCGACTATGCCAAGGTGGAGCACCAGAAGGGCATGAACATCACGATTGTGACCACGGCGACCAGCGACGAACACGCGCGGGTCCTGCTGAAGACACTCGGGATGCCGTTCCGTCTGCCGGGCACGAATTAGTTTTTTCTTCCGGCCTCCGGTGACGGCGGCTGGAAGTGAGAAGCAAACGAACGCAGTATGACGCGGCCCGGGAGCGAATCCGGGGCTGCCAAGAGATAAAGGAAACAATGGCCAGAACATCGAGCATCGCCAAGGACAACAAGAAGCCCAAGTTCGCCTCGCGCCAGCACAACCGCTGCAAGCTGTGCGGACGCCCGCGCGCCTATCTGCGCAAGTTCGGCCTTTGCAGGCTGTGCTTCCGCGGCCTGGCACTGCGGGGAGAGATTCCTGGGGTTTGTAAGTCGTCCTGGTAGGCAAACCGCCTGGCGACGGGTATGGGCGCATGGCCCTCCGGTCGCACAGGCCGCAAGCCGACCCTGACCCGCGGGGGTGAACCCCGCAAAGGCTGGCACGTGGTTCCGAAAAGGGGCCGTCCTGCGAGAGCAGGAACAGAACGTCGCCGCAGGTTCTTTCCACTGTGGCCCTCGTAAGGGAGGGCAGCCGGCGCGAAGCCGGTGCAGGATTGCGCAAGGCCAGCACGCGCAAGAAAGAGAACGGGCGTACGCATTCAGGAGAACGAAGATGAGCTTTACCGATCCAGTGGCGGACTTTTTGACCAGAATCCGCAACGGCATCAAGGCGCGGCACCAGAAGGTGGACGCTCCGGCCTCCAAGCTGAAGCTGGAGATTGCCCGGGTTCTGAAGGAAGAAGGCTACATCGCCAACTACAAGGCGACCGAGGAAGACGGCAAGAAAGTTGTCCGGGTGTACATCAAGTACAACGCCGACAACGTTGCCGCCATTACCAACATCACGCGCATTTCGCGTCCCGGCTGCCGGGTGTATGTCAACCGCAATGAGATTCCCCGCGTTCTGGGCGGTCTGGGTATCACCATCCTGACCACTCCGAAGGGCGTCCGCAGCGGCAAGCAGGCCCGCAAAGAAGGCATGGGCGGCGAAGTGATCTGCGAAGTGTATTAAGGTAGAGAGACACGGGCTTTGCAGCCGGGTAGGCGCCAGAAGACGGCGCTCCGGCTGCAAAGCCCGGAGCAGACGTGGCTGGCGCAAGCGCCGGTCCGGAAGCCCACCGTGGCAAGGTCCACGGCGGTGCCAGGAGAGAGAGATGTCGAGAGTAGGCAAGAAACCGATTCCGCTGCCCAAGGGTGTGAGCTACACCGTGGAAGGCAACCTGATTACCGTGACCGGTCCCAAGGGCACCGTCACCAACCACCTCCCGGGCGGAGTCACGCTGGAGACCGAAGACGGCACGCTGCTGATCAAGCGCGAGAATGATTCCAAGGCCGCGGTACATGGCCTGGTCCGCGCGCTGGTCAACAACGCGGTGGTGGGAGTGACGACCGGCTGGACGCGCGAACTCGAGATTGTGGGCATCGGCTATCGCGCCGAGATGAAGGGCAAAGGCATTGTGGTATTCAGCCTGGGCTTTTCGCACCCAGTCGAGTATCCGCTGCCAACGGGAGTCGAAGTTGCCATCGATCCCAAGATGACCAAGCTGACCATCAGCGGCATCGACCGGCAGAAGCTGGGCCAGGTCGCCGCCGAAATGCGTTCGCTGCGTCCGCCCGACCCGTACAAGCAGAAGGGCGTGCGCTACGCGGGCGAGAAGCTGAAGAAGAAGGTCGGCAAGACGGGCGCGAAGTAAACGAATTCAGGCTGCGGCGCGATGCGTCGCAGCCTAGGGCGATAAGGTACCCGCCGGACGAGAATCCGGCGGGTGTCCGCACAACCCTGGCGAACCGAGGTTCGCTGGGACAGACCGGTCCCCGGCATACAACCCGGGAGCAGGGCCGGAGCGAAGGACAAGGAAAATGCTGACCAAGAGATCGAAGAACGAGTTGCGCGACAAGGTGCACACCCGCATCCGCAAAAAGCTGTCCGGAACCACGGCGCGTCCGCGGCTGAACGTCTACCGTTCGGTTAATCACATTTATGTACAGCTGATCGACGACGCCAAGCAGGCGACGATTGTCTCGGCCAGTTCGCTGGAGCAGGGCAAGGACGGCGACAGTAAGAAGCACATTGGCGGCGGCAACATCGCGGCGGCCAAGCAGGTGGGCAAGCTGATCGCGGAGCGGGCCAGGGAAAAGGGCATTGAAGCGGTGGTCTTCGACCGTGGCGGCTATCTGTACCACGGGCGGATCAAGGCCGTGGCCGATGCGGCGCGCGAGGGCGGGCTGAAGTTTTAGTCTCGGCGGTTGCGGCTTAAGCGACGGGTATGGCCAGCAATGGCCACCGGTCGCCAAGGCCAAGCAGGGGCAGACAGTGAGAGCGGGCGAGGTGCAAACCGTTAGTCCGCAGGATTCCGAGACCGCAGGCGCGGTCTCCAGGAGAATCAAGAGCAAATGGCAATCGTCAAGAGAAAGCTTGATGCCGGCAGTTACAACCTGAAAGACCAGGTTGTTCATATCAACCGCGTGACCAAGGTGGTCAAGGGCGGCAAGAACATGTCGTTTGCGGCGCTGGTCGTGATCGGCGATCCGGCTACCGGAGTGGTTGGCTACGGCTCCGGCAAGGCCAAGGAAGTTCCGCAGGCGATCCGCAAGGGGATCGAGTCGGCCAAGAAGAACCTGATCAAGGTGAACCTGACCCATACCTCGATTCCGCACATCTCGCTGGGCCGTTACGGCTCGGGGCAGGTGCTGCTGAAGCCTGCGCCGGAAGGCACGGGAGTGATTGCCGGCGGCGCGGTGCGCGCGGTGATGACCTCGGTGGGCATCCAGAATGTGCTGACCAAGTCGATCGGCACCACCAACCCGCACAACGTCATCAAGGCCACGTTCGACGCGCTGAAGAAGCTGCGTGACCGTGCCGAGGTGGCGGCCAATCGCGGCAAGTCCGTGGAGGAGCTTTAAACCATGCCACGTATGCGTAACAAGACTCCCAAGGTGCAGGCTCCGGCCGGCACGCGGATGAAGCTGAAGTGGGTGATCTCGGGCAACAGCACACCGGCCGATCAGCGGCTGGTGGTCAAGGGCCTGGGCTTTACCCGCCTGAACCAGGTGATCGAGCGCGAGGACACGCTGTCGATTCGCGGCATGGTGGCCAAGGTGCCGCACCTGATCCAGATCCTCGGCGAGTAAGCCGGGCAGGATGCGGTGAGCGATGCCGCACAGAGACGGCGCGTGGCAGGTCGGCGGCAAGATGCCGCTCCGGCCGCGACGCCGGCAAACCGAGTCGCCGGATCACACCGGCGGCGCTAGGAAACAGCCCGCTCGCCACGGGGAACGCCTCGATTTTCACAGAGGATGTTCGGCTGTCACAGACGGCCCATCAGCATGTTTGGCACCATGACAGGGATAAGAACAATGAACCTGACAACGATTCGCAAGCCGGCCAAGGCCAACGAAAACCGCAAGCGCGTGGGCCGTGGCATGGGCTCGGGCATGGGCAAGACCTCGACCCGCGGCCACAAGGGACAGCGCTCGCGCTCCGGATCGCGCAGCATGCGCGGCTTTGAAGGCGGCCAGATGCCGCTGCACCGCCGCCTGCCCAAGCGCGGCTTCGTCAACATTTTCAAGAAGGAATTCCAGGTGGTGAACCTGTCGCGTCTGGCCGAGCTGGGCGTGACGGAGCTGACGCCCGAGGTTCTGCACTCGATGGGCGTGATCAGCAAGCAGCACGGGCTGATCAAGGTGCTGGGCGTAGGCGAACTGACGACGGCGATCACGGTGTATGCCCACAAGTTCAGCGAGACGGCGCAGCAGAAGATCACGGCTGCGGGCGGCAAAGCGGAAATCATCGTAGTGAAGGCGCCGGCGCCGATCAAGCGCGGTAAGAAGTAAGTCCACCCATCGGTAGGAAACCCACGCCCGTCTGCAGCGAACAGACGGGCTGGGCCGGACTTCTCCCGCAAGGAGAAACCGCGGCCCGAACAGCATAGGCACAGAGGCTCTGTATCCATGTTCGAGAAGCTGGCGAACATCTTCAAAATTCCGGACCTGCGCAAGCGCGTACTGTTCACGCTTGGGCTGCTGGCCGTCTACCGCATCGGCGGCCACCTGCCGACGCCCGGCATTGATCCCGCGGCACTGGCACGCTTGTTTGCCAACGCCGGCGGCGGTTTGCTGGGCTTCGTCGATCTGTTCAGCGGCGGCAACCTGCGCCGGCTGACGATCTTCGCCCTGGGCATCATGCCCTACATCACCGCCTCGATTATTCTGCAGCTGCTGACCGTTGTGTACGAGCCGCTGGCGCGTCTGCAGAAAGAAGGCGCGCTGGGCCAGAAAAAGATCACGCAGTGGACCCGCTACCTGACCGTCGGCCTCAGCATCATGCAGTCGTTCGGCATCGCCATGACCCTGCAGCGCGGCATCGGCGGCGAGCAGCTGGTGCGCAATCCCGGCGTCAGCTTCGTGCTGATGACGGTGCTGACCCTGACCACCGGCACCACGTTCATCATGTGGCTGGGCGAGCAGATCACCGAGCGCGGCATCGGCAACGGAATGTCGCTGATCATCTTTACCGGCATTGTGGTGGGATTGCCGCGGGCCGTGGTGGAGCTTTACCAGAAGGCGACCAGCGGCGGAGCCCTGGGCCCGCTGGGCATCGTCGTGCTGCTGGCGCTGATGATCGTGGTGGTTGCGTTTATCGTCTTTGTGGAGCGCAGCGAGCGGCGCATTCCGGTGCAGTATGCCAAGCGGGTGGTGGGACGCAAGGTGATGGGCGGCCAGTCCACCCATCTTCCCCTGCGGGTCAACTCCGGCGGCGTCATGCCGGTGATCTTTGCCAGCTCGGTGCTCACGCTTCCGCAGACGCTGGGCTACGCGCTGCAGAACAACCGTTACTTTGGCAGCTTCTTCGCCGGGCTCAGCAAGGCCCTGGGCTGGGGCGAGCCACTGCACACCTTCCTGTACGCGGTGGGCATTCTGTTCTTTGCCTACTTCTACGTGTCGATCGTCTTCAATCCCAAGGATGTGAGCGACAACATGCAGAAGTATGGCGGATTCATTCCGGGCATCCGGCCGGGCGTTCGCACCAGCAACTACATCAACGACGTGCTGACGCGGATCACCCTGGTGGGAGCGCTGTACCTGATTGTCATCTCGCTGATTCCGGAGTGGATGATTGCGGGTATTCACCTGAACAACCTGCCGGTGTGGATGGGTGGCGCGATGTTCGATCACCTGCCCAACTGGGTGCTGCACGGGTTGAACGTGAACTTCTACTTCGGCGGCACTTCGCTGCTGATCGTAGTGGGCGTGGCCATGGATACGGTCAACCAGATTGAATCGCAGCTGATTATGCGTCACTACGAGGGATTCACCCCGAAAAGCGGGCGCGTCCGCGGGCGCAGGGCGTGGTAAAGTACGTAGCCTTAAAGTAGAAAACGGGAGGGCTACGTGATGGGAACTGAGATGACTCAGAAGCCTGCTGTAGCGAGTGACAAGACAGGAGTTGCGGTGGGTCCGGTAATTCTGCTGGGAGCGCCGGGCGCGGGCAAGGGGACGCAGGCGCAGCGGATCACCGACTACTTCGGGATTCCGCAGATCTCGACCGGCGACATCCTGCGCGACCATATCCGTCGTGGCACCGAGCTCGGGCTGCAGGCCCGGGCGCAGATGGAGCAGGGGCAATTGGTGGGCGACCAGGTGGTCTGCGACATGGTCGCCGACCGCATCGCCCAGCCGGATTGTGCCATCGGCTTCATTCTGGATGGGTTTCCGCGGACGGTGAAACAGGCCCAGTGGCTCGACCGGCATCTTGCGCAGAAACACTACTTTGAGATCGACCATGGCTGCCGCAAACAGCCGATTGTGATCCAACTCACGGTAGAGTATAATGATTTACTGCGAAGGCTGACCGGGCGCCGTACGTGTCCCACCTGCGGGCGGATCTACAACGCGAATACCTCTCAGAAGCCGCTGGTCGAGGGCGTGTGTGATTTGGACGGCTCCGCCCTTGTCACGCGCAAGGACGACCGCGAAGAAGTCATTATGGAGCGGCTGAAGAACTACGAGGCTCAGACGCTGCCGCTGGCAGACTATTACGGAATGAAGAAGCGGCTGGTTGAAATCGACGGCTCGGTGGCAGACGTCGACGCGATCACGGCCGAGGTGCGCAAGGCAATTGAACATGGCGATTGTCTGTAAGTCGGCCGGCGAGATCGAGAAGATGCGGCGAAGCGGCCACATCGTTCGCCAGGTACTGAATATGGTTTCCGCCATGGTGGCGCCAGGCCTGAGCACGATGGATCTGGAGCGCGCGGCGGAGAAGAAGATTCGGGAGCTCGGGGCCAAGCCTGCGTTCAAGGGATATTACGATTATCCCTGCGTGCTGTGCACCTCGATCAATCACGAAGTGGTGCATGGCATTCCCTCGGAGACGCGGCTGCTGGCCGCCGGCGACATCGTCTCGATCGATTGCGGCGTAGTGCTGGACGGCTATTACGGCGACGCCGCGGTTACGGTTCCGGTGGGCGAGATCGGCGAGGCGGTTCGCACGCTGGTCCGGGTGACCGAGGAGTCGTTGCACAAGGGAATTGCGGCCGCGCAGGTTGGCGGCCGGGTAGGCGATATCGGTGCCGCGGTGCAGGAGCACGTCGAGGCCGCCGGATTCAGCGTGGTGCGGGAGTTTGTGGGGCACGGCATCGGGACCAAGTTGCACGAGGACCCGCAGGTGCCCAACTACGGCTTGCGCGACCAGGGGCTGAAGCTGAAAGAAGGCATGGTGATTGCAATCGAGCCGATGGTGAATGCCGGTGAGGCGTCGGTTCGGGTGTTGGAAGACAAATGGACGGCGGTAACCCAGGACGGAAAGCCCAGCGCGCATTTCGAGCACTGTGTTGCCATTACCAAAGACGGTCCGGTAATCCTGACCGATTAGCTCCAGGCACCGGGTCCTGCGAGCTGGAATTGAAACTGAGGTTGGATGAGTAAGGAAGACGCGATTGAAGTAATGGCAATGGTCATCGAACCGTTGCCCAATGCGATGTTCAGGGTCAAGCTTGAGAATGATCACGAGGTCTTGGCGCACGTTTCAGGCAAGATGCGCAAGAACTTCATCCGCATTCTTCCGGGCGACCGCGTGGCCGTGGAGCTTTCCCCCTACGACCTGAACCGCGGACGCATCGTGTACCGCTACAAGTAGCGGAAAAGTTCGCGCAACCCGCGACGGTCCCTTGGACTAGCGGGCCTCTGCGTGTTTGTAGAACGGGCCGTGAGGCCCTATGGCAAGATGTTTTCTCCGGCGCGCGGTTGGCGGCGGGGTTGCTGGACGAAGTTGCTGGATGAACAAGGAAGTGGCGCATGAAGGTACGGGCTTCGGTAAAGAAGATTTGCGACAAGTGCAAGGTCATCCACCGCCATGGGGTGGTGCGGGTGATTTGCGAAAACTCGAAACATAAGCAGCGCCAGGGCTAATTGCCCGGGGTTCCTCAAGCGGGGTTCCCCACCCAGGCTGCTCAACCAGGTTGCTCAATTCAGAGCAGACGTACAGAGTAGGATACAGACATGGCACGTATTGCAGGCGTCGATCTACCCCGTAACAAGCAGGCACGGATCGCGCTCACTTACATCTACGGCATCGGCCAGCCCCGCGCGGTGAAGATACTGGCGACGGCGACGGTCGATCCGCTCAAGAAGATCCAGGACCTGAGCGAAGAGGAAGTGAACCGGATCCGTCAGGTGATCGAGAACGAAGGCCAGGTCGAAGGCGATCTGCGCAAGGAAATCTCGCTTCACATCAAGCGGCTGATTGAAATCGGCTCCTATCGCGGCAACCGTCACCGCCGCAGCCTGCCTGTCCGCGGACAGCGCACGCACACCAATGCCCGCACCCGCAAGGGTCCGCGCAAGGGAACGGTGGCGGGCAAGAAGAAGGCGACCAAGTAGTAGTCGCCTGGCCGCAAGGTCGCGTCTTTCCGCGGGCCGCCACGCGCGGCTGGTATGGAAAACGCTTACTGGCAAAGCGCCTACTGGTAACCCCAGACAGGAATTGAGAGCGGAATATGGCAAAAGCAGCGAGCGCCGGCGCAGCCGCGTCGGATAAGAAGAACAAGAACAAGAAGTTCAAGAAGAAAGAGCGCAAACACGTTCCTCATGGGGTCGTGATGATTACCGCTTCTTTCAACAACACCATCGTCACCATCAGCGACCCGACGGGCAACGTGATCTCCTGGAAGAGCTCCGGCTCGCTGGGCTTCCGCGGCTCCCGCAAGGGCACACCGTTTGCCGCGCAGCAAGCCGCGATGAACGCCGCCACCACGGCGCGCGATCATGGTCTGCGCTCGGTGGACGTGCGGGTTTCCGGACCGGGTTCGGGACGTGAATCGGCGATCCGCGCACTGGCCGCCGCCGGCATCGAAGTTCGCACCATCAAGGACGTGACTCCGGTTCCGCACAACGGCTGCCGTCCGCCAAAGAAGCGCCGCGTTTGATCGCAGTGCAGTAGCGGCCCACAGGATGGGCTGCCATCCCACATTTGCCAACAGAAGGCAAATATGGGCCACCAAAGATTCGAGCGGGAGGAAGGGAACCCAACTCCCGTAAACCGCTCACAGACCGAAGGAGATACAAGTTGGCTCGCTATAAAGACGCAGTATGCCGCCTTTGCCGCCGCGATGGAACGAAGCTGTTCCTCAAGGGCGCAAAGTGCTTTATGGAAAAGTGTCCGGTGGAGAAACGCAATTTCCCCCCCGGCCAGCACGGCAAGGACCGCAAGGCGAAGATCGTCGGATACGGTCTTCAACTCCGCGAAAAGCAGAAGGCCAAGCGCATGTACTTTGCGCAGGAGAGCCAGTTCCGCAACTACTTTGAGAAGGCCGCCGCAGGCAAGGGCGTGACCGGCGAAATTCTGTTGCAGCAGCTCGAGCGTCGTCTGGATTCGGTGATCTACCGCCTGGGCTTTGCCGTTGCCCGCCGCCAGGCCCGCCAGTTGGTGCGCCATGGACACATCGCGGTGAACGGCCGCAAGGTCAATATTCCCTCGTACCAGGTCAGCGTGGGCGAGGAGATCGCAGTTCGCGAGAACAGCAAGAAGCTGGTGATTCTGGAGATGGCGAAGGAGTTTGCTTCGCACCAGACCGCGCCGAACTGGCTGGAGATCGACCGCGAGAACTACAAGGGCAAGGTGTTGTCGTTGCCACGGCGCGAAGACATCAGCCTGCCGGTGAACGAACAGCTCATCGTGGAACTGTACAGCAAGTAGCGCGACCCGGCGCTGCCGCAAGCAGCGATCGGGCCGACGGACTTATGACAGCGGCACGGTGCACAAGCCGTGCCGCCTGACCCTGTCTCGACCAGATCCGCCTGCGGACGATGACCGCCGCAGTGCCAAACGGCCGAAGAAAGAGGAGAAACGAATGCTGTGGAAGGGATTTCAAAAACCTAAGCGCCTGGCGATGGATTCCGAATCGCTGACTGACAAGTACGGTCACTTCTGGGCGCAGCCATTTGAGCGCGGATTCGGCACCACCATCGGCAACGCCCTGCGGCGGGTACTGCTGTCCTCGATTGAGGGCGCGGCCATCACCGCGGTGAAGATCGAAGGGGTGCTGCACGAGTTCCAGTCGATTCCCGGCGTGGTCGAGGACGCCACCGACATCATTCTGAATCTGAAGCAGATTCCCTTTAAGCTTTCCGGCGACGCGCCCAAGATGATTTACCTGCGCGCCGATCAGCCGGGAGTGATTACCAGCGGCATGATCGAAGCCGATGGCGATGTCGAGGTTCTGGACAAAGACGTCTACATTGCGACCGTCAGCGAAGGCGGCAAAATCGATATGGAGCTCCGCCTGAAGAAGGGGCGCGGCTACGTTTCGGCCGACAAGAACTTCGACGAGGATCTGGGACTGGGTTTCATTCCCATCGACTCGGTGCACTCGCCGGTGCGCAAGGTGAACTACCAGGTGGAAGCGGCTCGTCTGGGCCAGATCACCGACTATGACAAGCTGGCTCTGGAAGTGTGGACCAACGGCTCGGTGACGCCTCCGGATGCGATCGGACTGGCGGCAAAGCTGCTGAAAGACCACATGAACATCTTCATCAACTTTGAAGAGGAAGTGGAAGCCGCCGGAATTTCGGCCGACAGCAAACCGGAGATCCGCAACGAGAATCTGAATCGTTCGGTGGAAGAACTGGAGTTGAGCGTTCGCAGCTACAACTGCTTGAAGAACGCCAACATTCAGACCATCGGCGAGCTGGTTTGCAAGACCGAAGCCGAGATGCTGAAGACCAAGAACTTCGGCCGCAAGTCGCTCAACGAGATCAAGGAAATCCTGGCCTCGATGGGTCTGGGCCTGGGCATGAAGATCGACGAACACGGCAACGCCGTGGCCACCGCCCAGACGACGATGAGCGGCGGTTTGCCACCTTCGTTCGGCTCCGGGGATAACAACCCGGGCTACTAAGCATTCCGCGGCGGCCGTCGAAAGGCGGCGGCCGCAATCTCCCGGCCTGGCCGGAAGATCAGGAAAATAAAAGTTAAGTTCAGCCGGAATGAGTTCGGCTCCGGCGAAATCAAGGATTGAGTCATGCGTCATCGTGTAGCAGGATGGAAACTGGGCCGGAACACCTCCCACCGGCGCGCTCTGTTGCGGAATCTCGTCACCTCTCTGATCATCGAGGAGCGCATCGAGACCACCGTCACCAAGGCCAAATTCATGAAAGCCCACGTCGAGAAGATGATTACGCTCGGCAAAAAAGGCGGGGTGGCAAACCGCCGCCTGGCCGCGTCGTTCCTGATGACGCCGGAGGCGGTTGACAAGCTGTTCAACACGGTCGGCCCGCGCTTTGGCGACCGCAACGGCGGCTATACGCGCATCATTCTCACCGGCTTCCGCAAGGGAGACGGCGGCGCCAAGGCGTTCATCGAAATTCTCGGCAGCGAGAAGGTTGTGGACGAGAAGCGCGAGAAGCGCGCCGAACTGCGCGCCAAGCGCGCCGAAGAGACGCGCAAGGCCATGCAGGAACAGCAAGGCCCTGCTGCCGAAGGCGGCGAAGAGCCACAGGCCGAGTAGTTTTCACAATTCAAGCGGCGGCTTCTCTGGCGAAGAGCTGGTGCGGCGGACGCAAGCATCGATGCGCGCCTTCGGGCGCGCATTTTTATTGGTGCTCAGATTGGCGTTTGCGTTTGTGAGTGATAGGGCGATTTTGCGACAACTACCTTGCCTTTGAATTGAAGTGTCATCTTGAGCGAAGCGAAAGACCCCTACGCATCCCAAATAAGCTGTGCTGCGCCAAGGTCACTTCCGCCAGTGGTCTCTCGCCAGCAAGTCTGAGGTCGCCAAAATAATGAGTGCCTGGGCGATCTTGCATCAAGAAAAGCAAACGCAACCGCAAAGTCAAAAGCCCCACTCAAGCCAAAAGAGGGCTTGAATGGGCCACCCGCGCACATTGCTAGGTTTGGATTGCGGACAAGGCAAGGGGCGTTGCATGTTGTCCCCTGGCGTGACGCAATTACCTGTTGGAAACAGGCCGAGTATTCAACAATCCTGAATTGTTAATCCGAATGGCGCGAACAGATCGCTGCGGGAACGCCCTCAGCTGTCTTTGCGATAGAGCAGGTCGCGAATGGCCTGGCGGCGGGCCTCGTTCGCCTCACTCTGAGACTTGCGGTCGAAGGCGTCCGTGCTGTCTTTCGCAGTGCGTTCGTCGGCTTCCGTGGCGCTGCACTCCGGGCAGCGGTTGGCGAAGCCGGGTTTATCCGGCTTGAGTTCGAACTCCTCTGAGCAGATGACGCAGACTTTGATGGGAAAAGCCATACCAACTCCCTGATGCTGGAGGTGATCCCATGCGGGCTCACCTCGTTGTTCTGGAACGATGCACGGACGCTTGCAGACGAATCGCTCGTGCATCGTCCTCGCAATAGGATAACGCAAACGATTCGGCCGAAGGTATTCCCGCGCATGGTTGGCGAGGGATGCTCGTATCTGTTTTTCCGGAAACGTGCAATCCAAGCCGCGCGCAATCTCCCAACGGAGGCTGTTCCCAAGTTGGTGTGTCCTGCTTTCCCAGGTTAGCGCCGCAAAAACGCGGCGCGGAACTTGGGACACCCGCTGGCCGTTGAGGGATACAGCTTTTCGGAAAACGCTCTAGCGCAGTCCGAATCTCCGGCTCCGCTGCCGTCGGGCCGGCGGGTGTACCATACTGTGCATGATTGGCGATAAGTCCCAAGCGAGCCCAGCGGAACGGGCCACAACCTCCACCACGGGTGTTTACTCCTTCTATCTTGCCGGACAATGGCTGACCTCGCCGCAGATTGCGGAAGTGATCTCTCCGTTTGACGGGCGCGTGATTGGACGGGTTTCGATGGCGCAGCCCGAGCACCTGGAGCGCGCGATTCAGGCAGCGGTGACGGCGTTCGCGGTGACGCGCAAGCTGCCCGCATTCGAGCGGCAGAAGGCGCTGGCAAAGATCGCGGCGGAGCTGACCGGGCGCGCCGAGGAGTTCGCGCAGTGCATCTCGGCGGAGGCGGGCAAGCCGATCCGCACCGCGCGCGGCGAGGTGGAGCGGGCGGCCTTCTGCTTCCAGTATGCGGCGGAGGAGACGACGCGGATGCAAGGCGAGCTGCTGCCGCTGGATGTGATGGCGGCGGGCGCCAATCGCCTGGGAATGCTGCGCAGGTTTCCCCTGGGGCCATTGGCGGCGATCACGCCCTTCAATTTTCCGCTGAATCTGGTGGCGCACAAGCTGGCTCCGGCGATGGCCGCAGGCTGCACGATGGTGCTCAAGCCGGCGTCCAAGACTCCGATGGTGGCGCTGATGCTGGCCGACGTGGTGGCGCGCTCGGGATATCCGCCGGAGGCCGTCAGCATTCTTCCCATGAACAGTCAAACCGCCGCGCCGCTGATCGAGGACGAGCGCTTCAAGCTGCTCACCTTTACCGGTTCCTCGGCGGTGGGATGGTCTCTGAAGGCGCGCGCGGGAAAGAAGAAAGTTGCGCTGGAGCTGGGCGGCAACGCGGGCTGCATCGTGCACTCGGACGCCGACCTGGACAAGGCCGTGGCGCGATGCGTGACCGGAGGCTTTGCCTATGCGGGGCAAAGCTGCATCAGCGTGCAGCGAATTCTGGTGGAGCGCAGCGTCTTCGATGAGTTTGCCGCGAAGCTGACACAGGCCGTGCAGCAGTTGCGCACGGGAGATCCGTTTGACGAGCGGACCGACGTAGGACCGATGATTGAGTTGGCCGACGCGAAGCGGGCCGAGCAGTGGATTGCCGAGGCACTGGGCGAGGGTGCAAAGATTTTGTGCGGAGGCACCTGCACCGGCTCCGTACTGGCGCCCACGGTGCTCACCGGCACCACGGAGACCCAGCGCGTGAACTGCCAGGAGATCTTTGCCCCGGTGGTAACCGTGGAAGCCTATGACGATTTCGGTGAGGCCATCGCGCGAGTGAACCGCTCCAGCTTCGGGCTGCAGGCGGGCGTGTTTACCGGCGACATCGGGCGTCTGCTGCGCGCCTATGACGAGCTGGAGGTGGGCGCGGTGATCGCCGGCGATGTGCCGACCTTCCGCATCGATTCCATGCCCTATGGAGGCGTGAAGGACTCCGGCAGCGGGCGCGAAGGGATTCGCTATGCGATGGAGGAGATGACGGAGCCGAGGCTGCTGGTGATCGCCTAGAGTCCGGCAAAAGAGCGAGTGAGCGCGGCTGCGGCTGCGCTTTTGTTGTGCCGATACTTCGTGCAAATCTGGGTGCAAATTTGGAGGCAATCGAGATTTGCGGTTCGTTTTGGGAAAGTACGAAGGCTGTAACTTTTGCACAGGAAAAATCTGCACTCTATTCACCTGCTCGCGCATCTGTACCTTAGTCACAGAATTTCGGGCTACGTGGAGCCACAGGGGTCGATGCTGAGCGCAAGGCAGAGAGGTGTGCGGATTCCACCGGGTAACGAGTTTTTCTGACGCAAACGGCTTGGCAGTTCCGGGGCTCCTGCTATAATCCGAGCTCGCGTGACAAGTGTCACAAATCATTTAAGTTATCGATCACATTTGCGGAGCGGGGCGGAAGTGGCTCCCAGGGGTAGAAGAGTTTTCCCCGGCGGAATTTCCGGGCTCATCGCAACCAGCCAGGCGTAGGTGGACGGGACAGTTTCCAACCATGGCGCAGATTTTTCATCGCAGTGCCAATACGATTGCAAAGGCATCCATCCTGGGCGGAGTGATCCTGGTGGTTGGCCTCTTATGGGGAGCGTTGCAGCTGCAGCGCTCCCCATATTTCACTTATGCGGGCGAAGCGCGTCCGCAGCCGGTTCCTTTTCCGCACGAGCATCACGTGGCGGGGCTGGGGATCGACTGCCGCTACTGCCATACCACGGTGGAGGTCAGCGGTTTCGCGGGCATCCCGCCGACTAAGACGTGCATGAACTGCCACTCGCAGATATGGACGGCGGCGCCGATGCTGGAGCCGGTGCGCGAAAGCTATCGCACCGGGCGCAGCCTGGTCTGGACGCGGGTCAACGATCTGCCGGATTTTGCGTATTTCGATCACAGCATTCACGTCAACAAAGGGGTTGGCTGCAACAGCTGCCACGGGCGCGTGGACGAGATGGGACTGATGTACAACCAGGCTTCGCTGCAGATGGAGTGGTGCCTGGAGTGCCATCGCGCGCCGGACAAGGTTCTGCGCCCGCATTACGTGAAGCCGGACCCGAAGAATCCGTATTCGATGGGCGACCAGATTTTCAACATGAAATACCAGCCGCCCTCGGAGACGCATCCGGTCACCATTCCCGTGGGCGACGGCTACAAGACGTTTACCAGCCAGACGGGGCCGGATGGGTTGGGCACCTACCTGGTGCAGGCCAACCACGTGCGCTCGCCGCGCGACATTACCAGTTGCAATACCTGCCACCGCTGACGCCCGCGACGCTAGGGAGCGGCGGGATTTGAATGCGGAGAAGCTGACCAGTGGGTTTGAAGCAAATGAATCAAGCAGCGAATGGATAAAGCGGGGAAGAGCGAAATGAGTGATGTGTGTCCCGGTAAAAAGGGCAAGCTGGAGCTGGCTGAGGTGCGCGAGAAGCTGAGCGAGGCTCGCGGACCGCAGTACTGGCGCACCCTGGACGAGTTGGCGCAGACTCCCGAATTCGAAGAGATGCTGCACCGGGAGTTTCCCAGGCACGCCTCGGAATGGACGGACAAAAGTTCGCGCCGCGACTTCATGAAGATCATGGGCGCCTCGCTGGCGCTGGCCGGGCTGAGCGCCTGCACCCGGCAGCCGCTGGAGCCGATCGTTCCCTACGTGCGGCAGCCGCACAACCTGGTGCTGGGCAAGCCGCTGTTTTACGCCACGGCGATGCCGCTGGGAGCCTACGGCACCGGGCTGCTGGTGGAGAGCCACGAAGGGCGTCCGACCAAGATCGAAGGCAATCCACAGCATCCCTCGACGCTGGGCGGGACCGATGTGTTCACTCAGGCTAGTGTGCTGGGGTTGTATGACCCGGACCGCTCGCAGGTGAATCTGCATGTAGGCGAGCCGCACGACTGGCCGCAGACGCTGGACAGCCTGCGCCTCGTCGTCAAGTCGCTCAAGGCAAAGGGTGGCGCGGGGCTGCGCGTGCTCAGCGGAGCGACCTCCTCGCCCGCGTTCGTGGCGCAGATGCAGGAACTGCTGAAGACCTATCCCCAGGCCAAGTGGTACCAGTGGGAGCCGGTGAACCGGGACAACGTGTACGCGGGCGCGCAGATGGCCTTCGGGCAGCCGGTGGAGACGGTCTACGACTTCTCCAAGGCCAAAGTGGTGCTCTCGCTGGACGGAGATTTTCTGTCCTCGGGCTTTCCGGGATTCCATCGCTACACGCGGGAGTTTGCGCGCCGCCGCCGTCCCGAACTGAATGAGGAGATGCTGCGCTTCTACGCCGTGGAGAGCGCGACCACCAACACGGCGGCCAAGGCCGACCACCGCTTGCATGTGAAGGCCAGCCAGGTCGAGGGCTTTGCCCGCGCACTCGCCTCGGCGCTGGGAGTTGCATCATTCGCAAACCAGGCGGGCGGCGAGCTCACGGGCGAGCAGAAAAAGTTTGCCGCGGCGCTGGTGAAAGATCTGCAGAAGAACCGGGGCGCTGTCCTGGTAATCGTGGGCGACGGGCAATCTCCGGCCACCCATGCGCTGGCGCACGCCATCAATGCCTCGCTCGGCGCGGTAGGAAAGACGGTGAGCTACACCGAGCCGGTCGATCCCCTGGCGGCTACACCCAAGGTGGAGCAGCTTCGCGAGCTGGTGGGAGAGATGCGGGCCGACAAGGTGGAGACCTTGGTGGTGCTGAACTCCAACCCGCTGTACGACGCGCCTGCCGACCTGGACTTTTTCAATGCCTTCAATCGGGTTCCGCTGCGAGTGCACCTGGGGCTTTACCAGGATGAGACGGCGCGGTTCTGCCACTGGCACCTGAATGGAACGCACTACCTGGAGCAGTGGGGCGATACCCGGACCTTCGACGGGACGGTGAGCTTTATCCAGCCGCTGATCGCACCGCTCTACGGCGGCCACAGCGAGAGCGAGCTGATCGAGTTCCTGACTAATGAAGGCGAGGGCTCCAGCTACGAACTGACCCAGCGCTACTGGCAGCAACAGCATACCGGAGCGGACTTCAAGAGCTGGTGGGATCGTTCGCTGCACGACGGCTTTGTGGCGGGTTCGGCGTTTACGCCCAAGACGGTGAGCGCCAAGGCTGCGGTGCCGCCGGCCTCACCGGCAGGCAGCGGGCTGGAGATTATCTTCCGCCGCGATGCCACCATCTACGACGGGCGCTTTGCCAACAACGGATGGCTGCAGGAGACTCCCAAGCCGATGATTCAGATCTGCTGGGACAATCCCGTGCTGATGAGCGTGGCCACGGCGAAGAAGCTGAACCTGAAGAGCGAAGACGAGGTCGAGCTTACCCTGAACGGACGCAAGGTGAAGGGCGCCATCTGGATCACGCCGGGGCATCCCGACGATGCGGTCACGGTGACGCTGGGCTATGGACGCCAAAGGGCCGGCAGGGTTGGTACGGGGATGGGCTTCAGCGCCTATGAACTCCGCGCCTCCAACGCCATGGGGTTTGCCGACGGGCTCGGGTTGCGCGCCACCGGGACACAGTTTGGACTGGCCGCACCGCAGGGGCATCAGTCGATGGAGGGGCGCGCCATTGTGCGCGCGGCAACCCTGGAGGAGTTTATGAAGACTCCGGGCTTTGCGCACGAAATGGTGGAGGCTCCCGCGCCGGGGCTGACGCTGTACGAGCCCTACCAGTACAACGATCTCAAGTGGGGCATGGCCATTGATCTGAACTCCTGCATCGGATGCAAGAGCTGCGAGGTGGCTTGCCAGGCGGAAAACAACATCGCCGTGGTGGGCAAGATGGAAGTGAAGCGCGGCCGCATCATGCACTGGCTGCGCATCGACAATTACCACGAGGGTCCGCCGGAGAATCCCCACACCTACTTCCAGCCGGTGCCGTGCCAGCAGTGCGAAAACGCGCCCTGTGAGATTGTCTGTCCGGTGGGCGCCACGGTGCACTCCAGCGAAGGCCTGAACGACATGGTGTACAACCGCTGCGTGGGCACGCGCTACTGCTCCAACAACTGCCCTTACAAGGTGCGGCGCTTCAACTTCCTGCTGTTCTCCGATTTCGATACTCAGCAGCTGAAGTTCCAGCGCAATCCCGATGTCACGGTGCGCAGCCGCGGCGTGATGGAGAAGTGCACCTACTGCGTGCAGCGCATCACCCATGCCAGGATTACCGCCGAAGAGCAGAACCGGAAGGTGCGGGATGGCGATGTGATGACGGCCTGCCAGCAGGCGTGTCCGGCCGAGGCGATTTTCTTTGGCGATCTGAACGACGCGGGCAGCCGGGTTGCGAAGCTGAAGGCTTCGCAGCGCAACTACGGATTGCTCGAAGAGCTGAACACGCGCCCGCGCACCACCTACCTGGCGGCGGTGCGCAACCCGAATCCCGAGTTGGAGTCGTAGAGGATCATGGAACGAGTTCCGGATACGAACGCTTCAGTGACGACGCAAGAGCGGCTCCTGCCTGGGCAGGCACCGGTCCTTCTGCCCGGCCACACCCTGGAGACGGTTACCGACAAGATCGTCTCGATTGTGCTGCGGCGTCCGGTCACGCTGGGATGGCTGGGCGGCTTCGTCTTCTTCTTTGGCTTGCTCAACGTGCTGATGTTGGCCGCCGCGTATCTGTTCTTTCGCGGTGTCGGCATCTGGGGCATCAACATTCCGGTGGGCTGGGGCTTCGCCATCGTCAACTTCGTCTGGTGGATCGGCATCGGCCACGCGGGGACGCTGATTTCGGCGATTCTGCTGCTGCTCAAGCAGGGCTGGCGCAACTCGATCAACCGCTTTGCCGAGGCGATGACGCTGTTTGCCGTCTCCTGCGCCGGCATGTTTCCGCTGCTGCATATGGGTCGTCCATGGCTGGCCTACTGGGTCTTCCCCTATCCCAACACCATGGGAGTCTGGCCGCAGTTCCGCAGTCCGCTGCTGTGGGATGTCTTCGCGGTTTCCACCTATGCGACCATTTCCGCGCTGTTCTGGTTCATCGGATTGATCCCGGATCTGGCGACCTTCCGCGACACGGCGACCAACCCGGTGGCCAAGACCATTTACGGATTGCTGGCCATGGGCTGGCGCGGTTCGGCGCGGCACTGGAAGCGCTATGAGAGCGCCTACCTGCTGCTGGCCGGACTGGCGACGCCGCTGGTGCTCTCGGTGCACACGGTGGTGTCCTTCGACTTCGCAATTTCCATTCTGCCCGGATGGCACACCACGGTCTTTCCGCCCTATTTCGTGGCCGGCGCAATCTATTCGGGCTTTGCCATGGTGCTGGTGCTGGCCATTCCGATCCGCCACTTCTACGGCGTCGAGGACATGATCACCCTGCGCCACCTGGATAACTCGGCCAAGATCATGCTGGGCACGGGATTGATCGTTGCCTACGGCTACACCATGGAAGCCTTTTACGCGTATTACTCGGGCAATTTCTACGAGCGGTTCATGTTCATGAACCGGGCGTTCGGCCCGATGGGATGGGCCTACTGGTGCCTGATTGCCTTCAACATTCTGATCCCGCAGCTGCTCTGGATTCGCAAGGTACGAGTGAGTCCGCCGATGCTGTTTGCGACCTCATTGGTCGTTCTGCTTGGCATGTGGCTGGAGCGCTTCGTCATCATCGTCGTCGGCTTGCATCGCGACTTCCTGCCCTCCTCGTGGGGATCGTATGTGGCCACGCGCTGGGATTATGCGGTCTATGCCGGAACCCTGGGACTATTCTTCACCGCGATGTTCCTGTTCGTGCGGCTGATGCCGATGATCACCATCTTTGAAATGCGTACGTTGCTGCCGGAAGCCAAGCTGAGCGAGGAGGTCGCCGCCCATGACTGATGCGGGGCTGCACGGAATCGTAGCCGAATTCGAGACGCCCGACGGACTGGTGATCGCCTGCAGAAAGGCTTACGACGCCGGCTACCGGCTGATGGACGCCTACTCGCCGTTTCCCTTGGAAGCAGCCGCCGATGCCATCGGATTCAAAAAGACCCAGGTGCCGCTGCTGACGCTGATTGGCGGCATCCTTGGCGGACTCAGCGGATTTCTGCTGCAGTACTGGATCCACGTGTACGCCTTTCCTCTCAATATTGGTGGACGGCCGCTGAATTCCTGGCCCTCGTTCATTGTGATTACCTTTGAGATGACCATTCTGTTTGCCGGCATTACGGCCGTGGTGGGCATGTTGACCTTGAACGGCCTGCCGCAGCCTTATCATCCGATTTTCAACCATCCGCGCTTCAGCGCCGCCAGCCGCGACCGTTTCTTCCTGTGCATCGAGGCGGATGATCCCCTGTTCGAACCGGCGGAGACAAGACGCTTTCTGGAGGCGACCGATGCGGTCGATGTGGCGGAGGTCGCCGACTAGCCATGGCATACGAACCGATGAACCGCAATAGATCCGCGAAGACAACAGCGAGGCGCTGGACCGTGGTGCTGTTGGCGGCCTCAGCCGCACTGCTGCTCTGCTCCTGCCGCGAAGACATGCACAACCAGCCGAAGTTCATTCCGCTGCGCGAGAATTCGTTTTATCTCGACGGGCGTTCGGCGCGTCCGCTGCTGGAGGGCACGATCGCCCGCGGCCAGTTGGAGGACGATCCGCTGCTCTACACCGGGAAGGTGGATGGCAAAGAGGCGGACCAGTTTCCATTCGTGATCGGCGGGCAGGACCTGGCACGCGGACGCGAGCGTTACAACATTTATTGTTCGCCCTGTCACTCGCAGCTGGGCGACGGCAATGGAATGATCGTGCAGCGCGGCTTCAAGCGTCCGCCCTCGTACTTCGATCCGCGGCTGCTGAAGGCCCCGGTGGGCCACTTCTTCAACGTAATGACCAACGGCTGGGGCGCCATGGGCGATTACTCGGCGCAGATTCCGGTGGCCGACCGCTGGCGCATCGCGGCTTATGTCCGCGCGCTGCAGCTTTCCGGGACGGCCACGGCCAGCGATGTGCCGGCCGGAACGCAGGTGGTCAGCCGCGTAGCGGAGCAGGCGGGCGGCGAAATGAATACGGCCGAGCCCAAGGCTGAACCGACGGAGGCGAAGTAGCACCATGAGCATGACGACCTATCCCGCTTCCTACCGCTTTGAGGCGCCACCGGCAGCGGCATCGTTGGCCACGCGCTGGCTGGCGATCGGCCTGGTAGCCTCGATTGCGGCGATTGCCGGCGCGGTGGTTTCCAATGCGCAGTTTTTGCGCGGCTACCTCATCGGATACATGCTGGTGCTGGGCTTTTCGCTGGGCTCGCTGGCGCTGCTGATGCTGGGCCACTTGACGGGCGGCAACTGGTGGATGATCGGCCGCCGGGTGATGGAAGCCGCGGTGGGCAATCTTCCGCTGCTGACGATTCTCTTCCTGCCCATCTGGCTGGGGCGCCACAACCTGTATATCTGGCTGGACCCGGCTTACGTCGCCTCGCATCACGAGGTCGCGGCCAAGGCCGGGTATCTGAACGATCGCTTCTGGACGCTGCGCGCGGTGCTCTACTTCGCCATCTGGAACCTGTGGGCGTGGGCGCTGCGCGGCGGCTCACAGAAGCAGGATGGCGACGCTTCGCCGCAAGTGTGGCAGAGGCTCAAGGTGTGGGCCGGTCCGGGAATCCTGGTCTATGGCCTCACCATCACGCTGGCCGCCACCGACTGGGTCATGTCGCTGGATCCGGTCTGGTTCTCGACCATCTTCGGCATGTTCTTCATGATCAGCGAAATGCTCTCGGTGATGGCGCTGATGATCGTGATTCTTTGCGCGCTGCGCGAGTATGCGCCGTACGACCGGATTCTGGGGGCGGACCAGTTGCACGATTACGGCAAGCTGATGCTCGCCTTCACCATGGTGTGGGCGTATTTCAGCTTCTCGCAGTGGCTCATTATCTGGGCGGGAAATCTTCCCGAAGAGATCGTCTGGTATCTCAACCGTCTGCACGGCGGCTGGCAGGCGGTGGCGCTGGCCCTGGTGCTTCTGCAGTTTTCGCTGCCCTTTCTGCTGCTGCTCTCGCGTTCGCTGAAGCGCGACGCGCGCAAGCTGGTTCCGGTGGCGCTGCTGGTGCTGGTGATGCGCTACGTGGACCTGTACTGGCTGGTGGCGCCCAATCCGTTTCCGGGGACGGGCGTGCCGGCGCACCAACTTACCTATCACTGGACCTATTTCGCGGCACCGTTGGCGTTGGTGAGCCTCTGGCTGGGGAGCTTCTTCTGGCAACTCGGCAGGCGTCCTCTGCTGGTGGTGACCGAACCGATGCTGCCGCGTCTCTGGGAGCCAAGCCATGGCCATTAATCACGGACACGGAAACGGCGCTGAGCGCAATGCCAGCGTGGAGTACGACAAGAGCGATCTGAGCGCGAAGGGCATTCTGATCTTCCTGTCGGTGCTGGCGGTTTTTGCCATCGCCATCCATCTCGCCGTTCTGGGACTGTACGCTGGGATGACCCGGTTCGCCGATAAGCACGAACAGGAGATCAGCCCGCTGGCGCAGCAGACGGTTACGCCGCGCGACAAAGTCCTGATGAACACGGCGAACGTCAACCTTCAGCAGTTTCCTGAACCGCGTCTGCTGCGTCACCTCACCCAGACCGGACTGGACAACCGCTTTGTGGGCGAAGCCGGAGAGATGACCAAGTTACTGGAAGAAGAGTCGGCGGCGCTGACGGCCCAGCCCTGGCGGGACCAGCATGGCAACGTACATCTGCCGATCAATGAGGCGATGAAGCAGATTGTGACCCGGCTGCCGGCGCGGGCAGGTGGGACGGCGTTACCGAACTACCCCGGCGCGTCAGAGGTGTACTCCTATCCGCCGCCCGAAGCAGAAGCCGCATCGGCCGGGACGCCGCAGGGCGCGACCGGGGCGGACGAGACGGGGAATTCTTCCGCTGGCAAGTAGGCGGGGCAGCAAACCGCGACAGCTTCGCGGGGACCAGATGACGATGTTGAGCTATAGAACAATCCGCAAGCTGGCTTTGAGCCTCGCGCTGGGTTCGGCGCTGGGTTCGGCGCTATGCGGCGTGGCCAGCGCGCAATACTTTACTCCGCCCGACACCAAGACGGTGGCTCCGCCGGGGCTGGAAGGAGTGGGCATCGACCAGCGCCTGAACGAGCCGGTGCCGCTGAATCTTACCTTCAAGGACGAGCAGGGAAAGACGGTTCGGCTGGGCGACTACTTCCATGACGGGCGGCCGGTGATTCTGAACCTGGTGTACTACCAATGCCCCATGCTGTGCACGGAGGTATTGAACGGGCTGACCGCGGCGTTGAAGGTGATCGGGTTTGTGCCGGGCAAGCAGTTTGAAATTGTGACCCTGAGCATCGATCCGCGCGAGACTCCCGAGCTGGCCGCCAACAAGAAAGAGTCCTACCTGAAGCGGCTGGGGAGCCCCAATGCGGCCCAGGGCTGGCATTTTCTGACCGGCGAGCAGTCGCAGATCTCGGCGCTGGCCGACGCCATCGGCTGGCGCTACCAGTACGACCCCAAGCTGGATCAGTTTGCCCACGCCGCCGGCATCGTGCTGGTTACGCCGCAGGGCCGGATCGCGCAGTACTACTACGGCGTGGACTATTCGGCCAGGGACATGCGGCTGGGGATCGTGGAAGCCTCGCAGAACAAGATCGGCTCGCTGGCCGATGAAGTTCTGCTCTACTGCTATCACTACGATCCGCGCTCCGGGCGATATGGCGCGGTGATTACCAACGTTATGCGGCTGGCCGGCGCCGCCACGGTACTGATCTTGGGCGGCGCTCTTGTACTGCTGTTTCGCAGGGAGAAGCACGATCAACAGATCGGAATAGGACGGGCATAAATCACTATGTGGTCAAATCTGCCACTATTTCCGCCGCGCGCCAGCTCCATGGCTGGGCACGTTGACGCACTGTACTTTTTCCTGGTGGCGGTGGCTGCCTTTTTCACCGTGCTGATTTCGGCGCTGATCCTGTTCTTCGCCATCCGCTACCGCAAGGAACGCCACCCGCACGCGGTTCAGATTCACGGCTCGACGGCGCTGGAGTTGCTCTGGACCGGCATCCCGCTGGGCATCGTGATGATTATCTTCGTCTGGTCGTCGGTGATTTTTTTCATGCAGACGCGTCCTCCCAAGGGGGCGATGGAGATCTACTGCGTGGGCAAGCAGTGGATGTGGAAGTTCGAACACACCGGCGGGCAGCGGGAGATCAACGAACTGCACCTTCCGGCGGGCCGCGATGTGCGCATGATCATGACTTCGCAGGACGTGATTCATGACTTCTTCGTGCCTGCCTTCCGCATCAAGGCGGATGTGCTGCCGGGCCGCTACACCTCGACCTGGTTCCATCCCACGGTGCCGGGGCGCTATCACCTGTTCTGCTCGCAGTATTGCGGCACCAACCACTCGCAAATGGTGGGCACAGTGGTGGTGATGGACCCGGTGGACTACGAACGCTGGGCCGCCGGCGGGGTGGACGGATCGCTGGCCTCGGCGGGCGAGAAGAGCTTCCAGCAATACGGATGCTCGATGTGCCATCGTGCCGACATGGCCGGACGGGCGCCCAATCTGGTTGGGCTCTTCGGCAAACCGGTGCTGCTCGATGACGGGCGCACGGTGACCGCCGATGAAAGCTACGTGCGCGAGTCGATTCTCAATCCGGGCGTAAAGATCGTAAGCGGCTTCAAGAACATCATGCCAACCTTCCAGGGGCAGTTGACGGAAGAGGAAGTGATCGGACTGGTTGCCTATGTGAAGGCGCTGGGCAACGGCACGGCGAACCTGCCGCTCCCGGTCAGCAACCCGGACTCGGGGAACTATCCCGTCGCTCCCAAGGCCGAACCGTCGGCCGCCAAGAGCGATCAAGGGGCGCCTGCCGCCGAGCCCGCAACGAAATCCACGCCGGTCAATCCACCGGCGCAGCCGTAGAGGGTCAATTATGGAAACAGCGAGCCACTCGACCGAAGCGAAGACGAATTACCTGAATGCGGATTACAGCGTCAAATCGTGGTTGCTGACCACGGACCACAAGCGCATTGCGATTCTGTATCTGATCTCGATCACGGGGTTCTTCTTCCTGGGCGGCCTTTTCGCCATGTTGATCCGCCTGGAGTTGCTGACCCCGGCCGGCGACCTGGTCTTGTCCGACAACTACAACAAGCTCTTCACCATGCACGGCATCGTGATGATCTTCCTCTTCCTCATCCCGTCGATCCCGTCGGTGTTTGGCAACTTCCTGGTTCCGATGATGATCGGCGCCAAGGATCTGGCCTTCCCCAAGTTGAACCTGGCCAGCTGGTACATCTACATGCTGGGGGCGTGTTTCATTCTCTACGCCATCCTTACCGGCGGCATCGATACCGGCTGGACCTTCTACACGCCGTACTCCAGCACCTACTCGAACAGCAACGTGGTCGCCGCGGCGGTCGGCGTGTTTATCGTCGGCTTCTCCTCGATCTTTACGGGACTGAACTTCATCGTCACGATCCACCGCATGCGGGCGCCGGGACTGACCTGGCGGCGGCTGCCGCTGTTCATCTGGGCGCACTATGCGACCTCGGTCATCATGGTGCTGGGCACGCCAGTGCTGGCCATTACGATCGTGCTGGTGGCCTTGGAGCGCATCTTCCACTTCGGCATCTTCGATGCCCGCCTGGGCGGCGATCCGCTGCTCTTCCAGCACCTGTTCTGGTTCTATTCGCACCCTGCCGTCTACATCATGATTCTGCCGAGCATGGGCGTGATCACCGAAGTGATCGCCTGCTTCTCCCGCAAGCGGATCTTCGGCTATGACTTCATTGCGATGTCGTCGATTGCCATCGCCGTGCTGGGTTTTCTGGTGTGGGCGCACCACATGTTCGTCGCCGGAATCTCCATTTACGCCGGGCTTATCTTCTCGATGCTGAGTTTCTTCGTGGCGATTCCCTCGGCGGTGAAGGTCTTCAACTGGACGGCGACGCTCTACAAGGGCTCCATCACCTTTGAGACGCCGATGCTCTACGCCTTCGCCTTCATTGGCTTGTTCACCGTCGGCGGACTCACCGGCCTGTTCCTGGCAGCGGTTGGATTGGATCTGCATGTGCATGACACCTACTTCGTAGTGGCGCACTTCCACTACATCATGGTGGGCGGCGCGGTCACCGGCTTCATGTGCGCGCTGCACTTCTGGTGGCCCAAGATGACCGGCAAGATGTATCCGGAGGGCTTTGCCAAGCTGAGCGCCCTGCTGGTGTTTGCCGGCTTCAACCTCACCTTCTTCCCGCAGTTTCTCCTCGGATACATGGGCATGCCGCGCCGCTACCATAACTATCCGCCCGAGTTCCAGGTGCTGAACGTGATGTCCACGGCGGGAGCCTCGATTCTGGCGGTGGGGTTCCTGTTGCCGATGATCTACTTCGTCTGGAGCCTGCAATACGGCAAGGACGCAGGGCCCAATCCGTACAAAGCGGCCGGGCTGGAGTGGATGACCGCCTCGCCTCCTACGACGTTCAATTTCGAAGAGACGCCGGTCGTCACCTGGGAAGCCTACAACTACGGCGAGATCGACGCGCTCGGCAAGGAGGTGGAAGTTGGCGGATAGCGAACTGGCAGTACCGGTCCAGAACCTGAAGCATCACTTCGCCGACCTAGAGCAGCAGAAGGCCACGGCCACGTTCGGCATGTGGATCTTCCTGGTCACGGAGATCATGTTCTTCGGCGGCATGTTTGCCACCTATCTCATCTACCGGCTCTCCTACTACAACGCCTGGGTCGCGGGCAGCCGCACGATGGAGATTCAGTACGGCACGGCCAACACGGCGGTGCTGATCTGCTCGTCGCTGACCATGGTGATGGCGGTGCACTTCGCCAAGCTTGGCAACCGCAAACTCACCGGGCTGTTCCTCGTCCTGACGCTGATGTTGGGTCTCGGCTTCCTCGGCCTGAAGGGCGTGGAATACCACGGGCACTGGATTCACCACGAGTTTCCCGGCTCGACCTTTCACTTCGAGCACCAGGGCAACTACGACCCGCGCCAGGTGCAGATGTTCTTCTCGCTCTACTTTGCCATGACCGGAATGCACGCGCTCCACATGATCATCGGCGCCGGACTGCTGACCTGGCTGCTGATCGCCAACGCCCGCGGGCGTTTCAGTCCGGAGTACAACTCACCGGTGGAGCTGGTAGGGCTGTACTGGCACTTTGTCGACTTGATCTGGATCTACCTTTTCCCGCTGCTCTATCTGATCAGCCACCACCACCCCGGAGGGTAGGAGAGAGAAACCATGAACGAACACGCACACCCTACCGTCAAAACATTCGTTGCCGTCTGGGCCGCGCTGCTGGTGCTCACCGGGCTGACCGTCTTTGCCTCGACCCTGGAGCTGGGCCCGTTCAACGCCATTGTTGCCCTGGCCATTGCGACGGTCAAGGCGATGCTGGTGCTGTTGTTCTTCATGGAACTGCGCACCTCGACCGCCCTGACCAAAGCCGTCATGGTTGCGGCAATCTTTTTCTGGATGCTGCTGGCCGGCCTCAGCCTCTCCGATTACATGACCCGCGGCTGGAGCTCCTACATCAATCCGTTCCGCTAAGGCGGATGGGGGTGTCCTGCTTTCCCAGGTTAGCGCCGCAAAAAACGCGGCGCGGAACCTGGGGCACCCGGCTCCGTCCGTGGGCGCCCGAATGTTACAGCCGCGTGAAATCCTCTCGCGGGCAGTTCCCGCCGATGCCGCGGCTGAATACAATGAAGCTGATGAAGCCCCTTATCTTTGTTGTGGAAGATGAAGCCGATATTGCCCGGCTGGTGAAACACCATCTGGAAGCCGCCGGTTTCCAGGTTCGTATTTTTGCCAGCGGCGGTCTGGTGATCTCCGAAGCGGAACGCGAAAAGCCCGTGCTGTTCCTGCTCGATATCATGATTCCCGGCGGGGATGGCTTCGAACTCTGCCGCCGCATCCGGCAGGATCCGGCGATTGCGATGACTCCGGTGATCTTCCTCACGGCCAAGTCCAGCGAGAGCGACCGTGTGCTGGGCCTGGAGCTTGGCGCCGACGACTACGTGGGCAAGCCCTTCAGCCCGCGCGAGCTGATCGCGCGCGTCAAGGCCGTCCTGCGCCGCTTCGAGCGCCCGCTGGCGCCCGAGGTCATCAGCACCGGCGATATCGAAATCGACAGCGGCGCCATGATCCTGAAGGTGCGGGGCAAGCAGGTGGCCACCACGGCCACCGAGTTCCGCCTGCTGGAATACATGGCGCGGCATCCCGGCCGGGTCTTTACCCGCGACCAGCTGCTTGACGCCGTCTGGCGCGACACCGCCTACGTCACGCCGCGCTCGGTGGATGTGTATGTGCGCCGCATCCGCGAGAAGATTGAAAAAGACGCCGAGGAGCCGCAGTACTTGCGCACGGTGCGCGGCGCGGGATACAGGTTTGAGGCCCTGAAGTGAAGAAGCGGATTTTCTTCAATCTGGTTCTGCTCTTTACCGTTGTCATCGCCGCACTTGTTCTGCCCCTTGTCATTGCCGTCACGCACGCGTGGGGCGGCTCGCTGCACCGCCAGATAGAAAACAATCTACGGCAGAGTACGGCGATGTTTGCCCTGCAAGTTGCCGCCACTCCGCTCTCCAGTGCCAACCTGCAGCAAGCCACCCAATCCTTTGCTCAAGCCTCCGGGGCACACGCCACGGTGATCGACAGCCGTGGGCGCCTGCTGGCCGACAGCAGCGGCGATTCCGATGAGAAGGAGAACCAGCTGCGCCGCAAGGAGTTCCAGGCGGCGCTGGCCGGCCGCGTTGGAAGCGATATCCGCACCGGCAGCACCTCAGGGGTGGACGTCCTCTACGTCGCGCAGCCAGTCCCCGGAGGCGCCGTCCGGCTTGCGGTTCCGCTTACCGCCATTGCCGAGGCGCACCATACGCTGTGGCGCTTGCTGGGGCTCGCCTTCCTGATGTCCTGGCTGGCCGCGGTTGTGCTGTCGGTCATCGCTTCCAGAAGCATGAGCGCGCGCCTGGAGCGAATGGTGGTCTTTGCCGGAAAGATCGCCGAAGGCGACTTTTCCGCGCGTCTATCCGAATATCAGAACGACGAGATCGGCAAGGTGGCGGCCGCGCTGGATGCCACGGCCCGCAAGCTGCAAACCAGCTTCCAGCAGGTGGAGGACAGCCGCAACGAACTGGAAGCGGTGCTCAACAGCATGCAGGAGCCGGTCATTGCCATCTCGCGCGACGGCCGCACCCAGTGGGCCAACCGGCGCATGGAGATGGTGACCCCGACCGGCATCCGGCTGGGCCAGCCGGTGGTGCAGACGGTGCGCGACCCGAATTTTCTGGCCACCATTCAGGAGGCGTCGCAACATCACAAGCTGGTGACGGCGCGGGTCAACAACTTTGTTCCCGGACGGGTCTTTGCGGCCACCGTGGCGCCCATGCCCTCCGGTGGACTGGTGGCCGTGCTGCACGACCTCACCGAGGCCGAGAGCATCGAACGCACGCGCCGCGATTTCATCGCCAACGTTTCCCACGAGCTGCGCACCCCGCTCACCTCGATCCAGGGCTATGCCGAAACCTTGCTGGAGGGCGTCAACTCGGAAGAGACGCTGCGCGATTTTCTGGAGATCATCCGCAAGAACGCCCAGCGCATGGCAAGGCTCACCGAGGACCTGCTCATTCTGGCGCGGGTGGAGTCCGGCGACAAGAAGCTGCAACTGCGCCCGGTCTCTGCCGCCGAGCTTTTGCGCGACGCCTCCGACTATTTCTACGATCACCGCGCCGATTCCGGCATGACGCTCGAGGTGGTGAACGAGGCGCTGAAAATGGTCTCGGCCGACCGCGACGCCGTCTTCCAGGTTTTTTCCAATCTCATCGACAATGCATCCAAGTACGCCGCCCAGGGTGGCCGCATCCTGATTGGCGCGCACGACATCGAGGGATTTGTGCAGTTCTATGTGCGGGACTTTGGTCCGGGCATCGCCAGCGAACATCTGCCTCGCCTCTTCGAGCGCTTCTACCGGGTGGACAAGGCGCGCTCGCGCGAGAGCGGAGGCACGGGCCTGGGGCTGGCGATCGCCAAGCACATCATGCTGGCGCACGGCGGCAGCATCACCGCGGAAAGCGAGCTGAACCACGGATGCACCTTTGTCTTCTCCCTGCTGGAAGCGCGCGTGAGCCCGCTTTAAGCCAGGGTGATTACCAATTCGGTATTGTCGAACAGGACGTTCACGAAAATTTCACGCTCCGCTCACACAATTGAAAACCTGTACCCATAAGTTTGAATCAATGTAGTTGGGGGCTTGAGAGGCTTCCGGAACGGATCTCGATCCGCCCCGGGCCTCTCAGCATTTTGACCGGGGTTCATTCTTCCAGAAGGAGTCTCGTCATGGGCGAGTCGAACGTAGTGCCGATTGCCGGGTCGCACCTGCTGGAGCTGACGCTCGATGCATTTCGCGTCGGCCACCGGGCCGCCTCTGCGGCTGCCGAAGGCGTTGCCACCGCCTCCAAATCCATGTTCGCCGAGGTGCGCGACCGCGAACGCGAGTTGGATTCGCTGGACCGCGACATCGACGACCTGGTGACGGGGACCATCACTCAGGTACCCGCCGATGAAGCCCGATTGCTGCTGGCCTGCATGAAATTCGGAATCTCCCTGGAGCGCATTGGCGATCTCCTGCTCAGCTTTGTCAATCGCGCTGAGGCGGTGGCTGCCAGCATGGACCACGACGATCTTCGCGACCTGATGGTGATGACCTCACAACTGGAACGAATGCTGGACGATGTGGAAGCGGCCTTCCGCAGCCGCTCGCTGGACAAAGCGGTAAATGTGCTCCGGGCCGATGCCGAAATCGACCGCCTGCGCAACGTCGTCACCTTCCGCCATCTGGAGCCCTGCGAAGGGCTGCGCCGGCTGGATAGCTTCCACGTTCTGTTTATGGCGCAGGAGATTGAGCGCGCCGGCGACCATGTGAAGAACATGGCCGAGGAAGTCTGTCACCTGGTCAGCGGGCGCACCATGCGCCACGTCCTGCGCAGCTACGACCGCCCGGTCGAGCAGCTCTTCCTGGATCACATCAAGAGCCAACAATAAGACTGCATCGAATGGTTTAAGTAACGTCGGGTGCCCCAGGTTCCGCGCCGACGTCGTTCGGCGCTAACCTGGGAAAGCAGTGTCTTCCACCCCAGCAGCATTCGGGGTTGCAGTTGTTTAGAGCGGTTCCCGGTCTGGTGTATGCCGAAACATTTTGCTCTCCCAGGTCAGCGCCCGAACTACAGGGCGCGGAACCTGGGGCACCCGCCAGTATCGGTGCTGCCATCGGGAAAGCACGCTAGTTTTCCACGCCCTACCGCAGCAGCATCCATATCGCGGCGAAGTGGCAGCCGGTTCCGGCGAGCACCCAAAGGTGCCAGAGAAAGTGCATGTACCGGCGCCGCGAGGCGTAGAAGGCAATTCCCGCCGAGTAGCAGATCCCACCAGCCAGCAGCATGCCCAGGACCGGATGAGCCAGCCGGTGGTACATCGGCTTGAGGGTAAAGATGCAGGCCCAGCCCATCGCCAGATACATGGCGGTGGAGACCACTCCCCAGCGGCCGGCGGCGAAGGACTTGAGAATGACCCCGGCAAGGGCGCAGATCCAGACGATGGCGAACAGCGTCCATCCCAGCGAGCCGCGCAGTCCGATCAGGGTGAAGGGCGTGTAGGTTCCCGCGATGAGCACGTAGATGGAGCCGTGGTCGAGCGAGCGCAGGACGCGGTTGGCGCGGGTGTGCCCCAGCGAGTGGTAGAGCGTGGAGCTGAGATAGAGCAGAACGATCGAGGCTCCGAAGATGACAGCGCAGACGATGGCGAGCGTGCCCCCGGCGGCGGCGCGCAGGGTCAGCAGCACCAGCCCCGCGATGCCAAGGCCTGCGCCGATTCCGTGGGAGACGCTGTTGGCGATCTCCTCGCCCACGCTATGGACGGTGTCTTCCATTGACCCTGATGGTACGCCCGCAACGGAGAGGCCACCCGGCAATGCGGCGCCTGACGGAGAACGTGACAAAGAAATTACACGGGGAAATTACGGGACAAAGCAAAACGGACGCAGATCGCCTGCGTCCGTTGCCAAGCGTGGAGCCGATTATTTCTTCAGCGCGGCTTCGTAGCGCTTGTTGACCTCGGCCCAGTTGACCACGTTCCACCATGCCTTCAGGTACTCGGCGCGGCGGTTCTGATACTTCAGGTAGTAGGCGTGCTCCCATACGTCGTTGCCCATAATCGGCTGCAGCCCCTGCGAGATCGGGTTGTCCTGATTGGGCGTGGAGAGCACCTGCAAACCGCCGGAACCGAGCGCCAGCCAGGTCCAGCCGCTGCCGAACTGCTTGACGCCGGCGTCGTTCAGCTTTTCCTGGAACTGCGCGAAGTCGCCGAAGGTTTGGACGATGGCCTCGCCAATCAGTCCGCTGGGCGCACCACCCGCGTTCGGTCCCATGATGGACCAGAACATCGAGTGGTTCACGTGTCCGCCGGCGTTGTTGCGCAGGGCGCCACGCACCGCCTCCGGAACCGCGGCCAGGTTCGACAGAATCTCTTCGCCGGACTTGCCCGCCAGCTCCGGGGCCTTGGCAATGGCGGCGTTGGCATTGTCCACGTAGGCCTGGTGGTGCTTGTCATGATGCAGATGCATGGTCTGCGCGTCGATGTAGGGCTCCAACGCCTCGTATGCATAGGTGAGAGCCGGAACTTCGAATACCAGTGCTTTTACCTCGGTTGCCATCGTTAAAGAATCCTCCCTAACCATGGATGAGATATTAAAGGCAAGGGTTTCAAAATGTACTCACGATCCCGTCAGCGAGGGCAATAACGGAACTGCGGAATGTTTGTTGGACGGAGTTCCTGAGGTGTTAAGAGCAGGACGCGAATGAGTTGGATACCAGCCCTGTTATATCCAACAAATGGGGGCCAACCGCAATCCCTTAACCGCCCTCCTAACTAGCACGCCATAGGAGGACGTGAAAGATGTCAGCGACACGGGTTCTGTGCGTAGATGACGACCCCGCCATACGGGAGTTGACGCCGCACGTTTTACGAGCGCAGGGTTTTGACGCCACTTCGGTAGGCACGGTTGCTGAGGCGCTGTCCGAAATCGCGGCGCATTCTTTTGACGTCTTGATTTCCGACATGGACATAGGTCAACCGGGCGATGGATTTACGGTGGTCAGCGCGATGCGTCGTACTCACCCGGAGTGCATCAATTTCATCATGACGGGATATCCCGCATTTGACGCCGCGTTGCAGACGATACGCCGTCAGGTTGATGAATTCTTGCTAAAGCCGATGGATGCTCAAATGATGGCTGCAGCGATTGAGCAAAGATTAAAGGAACGAAAGCCAGCGGGGTCTGTCCTGACGAGACGGCTTTGGGACATTCTCCACGACAACAAAGACGAGATTTGCCGGAGGTTCATCGTGGAGATGAAAGGCAATCCAGAATTGAGTCTCCTGCCGCTAACCGATGAGGAGCGTATAGACCATACCCGAATCACGCTTACGGAACTGGTGAATCAGTTGAAGTCTACCCCGCATGAAGCGACTGCACTGCCTGCTGCGGCGAAGACTGGCAAAGAGCGGCAAGCGCAAGAATACCCAATCGCTCTACTTGCCGTAAATGCGAGACTGCTGCAGGGTGTGATTTACGACATCATCCACGAAAATCTGTTAGTAATTAACTTGAGCTATCTGATGCCCGACCTGAAGCGGCTGAACGAGATTCTCTCTTTGCAGAATGAAGAAATTTTCAAGAGGTATCTGGACGCTGAGAAGCGTGCAGCGTAGACCCGCTTGCCCAAAAATAGGCGGGTGGCCCATTCGAGCCCCGCTTTTGGGATTGAGTAGGGCGGTTGACTTTGCTCTTGCTGTTGGCGCAACTACCCCACTCAAGCCAACGGAAGGCTTGAATGGGCCACCCGCCACCCGCCGTTAGCGCGTGGATAGGTTTACGAGAACTCGCAACGACGAAGGAGTGCCGAGCTCCGCCGCTCTACCGCTTGATGAACCACATCGCCCAGCCCGCCACCAGCACGCCGCCGATGAACCATGCGAAGCAGTACAGGCCGTAGCGAATCATCGAGCGGGGGGTATCGCGCTGGGTAATTCCAAAGACGATCGAGGCGCAGATGGCGAAGATGAGCGCGGCGGTGAAGTGAGAAAAATTGAGCGTCATAATTTCTTCCCCCTCACTGTTTCTTTCCGATGGCGATATGGTGCGCGTCGATGGCGGCGATCACGTTGAGCAGGCCGCCGCACACAATGAACTTGGTGCCGTAGTCCGAGGTGGCGCGGAAGATCGCCGCCGGGCCCCATTCCATGCCGCGGGCGAGAAAATACAGCAGCCCGTTGCCGAAGTCGCCGACAAAGCCGAGCATCTCCAGCAGGTCGCCCAGGTTGAAGCCGTAGGTTTTGCCCGACATGCCGATTCCGCAGAAGAACATGACGGTGACGCTGAAGAAGATGAGCGCGCCGCGCACAAAGCGCTTCTGGATGAAGTGTCCGAGGCCGGGAATGAGCCAGCCGGCCAGCGGAGCTACCACGGACATCATGCCTGCTTGCGGCGGGGCCGCGATTGCGTTTGCTTTTTCGTTCGCCATTTAGAAAATCACTAACTCTTCCTGCTGCCGTCCGGTGACCTGCGCCTGGCCGTTGTGCACCAGCACATCCACCTCGCTGCGCACGCCGAACTCCGGCAGGTAAATTCCAGGCTCTATTGAGAATATCGTATTCGCCAGAATCTGTCGGGTATCTTTGGTTTCCAGATTGTCCATATTTGCGCCGTTGCCGTGCACGTTGGTGCCGATGGAGTGTCCGGTGCGGTGCACGAAGCAGTCGCCGTACCCCGCCCGGTCGATGACGGCCCGCGCTGCCTCGTCCACCTGCCAGCCTTGCATGGGCCGCGCGGCGGCAAAGGCGTCGATCACCGTCTGCGAGCCCGCCTTGCGCGCGTCGCGCACCAGGTGGAAGATCTCGTGGTGACGGGTCGAGGGCTGGCCCAGAACCCCGGTCCAGGTGATGTCGTAGTACACCGCGCCGGGCGTGTCCTTTTTGGCCCACATATCCAGCAGAATGAAGTCGCCGGGATGGATCGGCCGGGTCTGTTCGGCGGTGGGCTCGTAGTGCGGATTGCCCGCGTTTTCGTTGGCGGCGACGATGGGCAGGGCGTCGGTGATCAGGTTCTCGCGCCCGAATGCCTCGCCCAGCCACTGGCGCACGCCCCACTCGTCCCAGCCGCCCTGGTCTCGATGATTCTGCCGCACGCGATGTCCAATCTCCTGGAACGCGGCGGCCATAATGGCGTCCATCGCATCGCGCGCCGCAAAGTGCGTCGCAATCTGCGCCTCGCTGAGCGTGGCCTCAAAGCGCGAAACCAGATCGGCGGAGGAGACGACTTCCACGCCAAAGCTGCGGATCAGTTCCAGCGTGCCGCCATCCACCAGCGAGACGGACGGAATGTCATCGTTGGGCGAATACTGCATGGCGACGCGTCGGTACGGCTGGAGCATGGCGGCGAGCTTTTCATGCAGCTCGCGCCAGCCGCCGTAGTGCTGCTGCACGCCGGGAAGTGTGCTGAGGTGGCGCGGCTCCACGCGATGATTCAACTTCACCGGCTCTGCGCCGGAATGGGCGGGGATCAGGTAGAACCAGCGCCGCGTGGCGTGCAACTCGCCCAGCCCAAGGATGGAGTAGGCAATCTCGTCGCGATGATGATGGTCGTAGAAGAGCCAGCCATCGAAGCCCTGCTCGCGCAAGGCCTGCTGTATCGCGTCGAGATCCATAGGGAGATATTGTAGCGCGTCGCGGAATGCGGCCGGGAAGCACTGGCTGTCCCGTTCTGGCTAGATCACGTTCGCAACCCCGGTGCAGGTACTTTAGTTTCGTGGCAGATGAGAAATATAGTTCCGCAACTCTGGAGAAGAAACTAGGTTTATAGAGTCATGAAACGTACACTGCTACTCTCCATCGCTACCCTGGCCTTCAGCGGATTGCTCGCCGCTCCCGGCTTTGCCCAGAACCCCAACACCGCCGGCGCCGGCCCCGGCGTAGTTGACCCGGGCCATCCGCGCGTCAACGAAGTAAACCAGCGCCAGCAGAACCAGCAGGACCGCATCGCCAACGGCGAAAAGAGCGGCGCGCTGACGCCCCACGAGTCGGCCAAGCTGGAACGCCAGCAGGGCCGCATCGATAACTCGGAAAAGAAGGACATGTCGGAGCACAACGGTCACCTGACCAAAGGCGAGCAGTCCAACCTCAACAAGAGACAGGACAAGGCCAGCAAGAACATCTACGCCAAGAAGCACAACGACGCAGTCCGCTAAAATAGCAATCCAATCTGCGCCCCCATCCAGCCGTAGGCAAGGATGGGCACCCGGAAGTCAGTAGAAGCCGGAAAGAAATAGCCCGCCGGGGAGAACCGGCGGGCTATTCTGCGTCTCCTGCAAAATCCGCGGGGCGCCTTTACGGAGCGGGCGCCAGCTTTTCCTTAAGACCTAAAAAAATGGATTCGAAAAAGTGAAAAGACAAAGCCGCCATGATGATGGTGAGAACCACGGCGGCATAAGGCACCAAGGTCGGACGGTGCATGGTCCTCACCAGGATGGCGATGGCCAATGGGTGATAGAGATAGAGGCCGTAGCTGATTTTTCCCAGGTACACAACAGGGGAGAAGGCCGCAGCCTGTGAGCCGCGCAATAGGGATGCGCCGACCAAGCCGCAAAACCCGATCGCCAGGAAGGAATAGGAGAAGGCCCATGCAACGCTGAGTTCAGGAACCGTGGATAGCCGCCAAAACATCAGCGCTCCCACTCCCAAACTAAGCAATGACATCCATTTCATTTTCTCCGGAGATGCGGCCGGACTGTCGATCCAGAGCGCTAGCAGCGCACCGGCGGCGAGCCCGTCTACGCAGCAAAACGGGAGGTGGCGGATTCGTAAGGCGTCCCAGCCGGCATGGGCCAAAATGAGCCGGGTGATTGGCGCCTGGATCAATAACCCAATGCAGACCCAGCCGAGAATACGTTTGGAAGTTTTCCAGCAGAGCAAAGGCCAGGCCAGATAGAACTGCTCTTCCACCGCCAGAGACCAGGTCACCGACAGGGACCGCCAATTGATCACCGAGGGCCCCAGGATATTCTGCAGATAAAGTGCGAATACCCAATAGGGTTGCTCTGGAGCCGGTCTCAAGACGTGCAGCCAGAAGCCTACAAAAATCGCGGTGACCGCGAAATAGTAGAGCGGCCAAATTCGCAGAGCCCGCCGCATGTAAAAAGTCTGGAAGTAGTCGTCCTTCTCCCTGGTTCGCATCAGGATTCCGGTGATCAGGAAGCCGGAGATCACAAAGAACAGGTCCACTCCCGTCCAGCCGTAGGTCGTCAGGAAGGTATGAGGAAAAGGATAATGAAAGATGATGACGGCGAGGCAGGCGAAGGCGCGGAGCCGGTCCAGTTGCGGCAAGCGCTTCGATAAAGGGATCGCCATTTCTACTCCCGCGGGACTTGGCTCATGGGGCGCCAGCAAAACATTACGGAGCTGTTTGTCCCGCACCAACAGCCGACGAGCACTTTGAACTCAGTGTCTGGAGACAGCGCCCAGCATAGGCATGGGGCGCGAGCTTGTGTTTTGAGTATTCGCCATTCTATCCGGCCAGGGCTGGGAAAGGCAACGCTGCAGGGGAGCGGAGCCATTTTGAATAAGCGCCTTCGCCCCTCTTTGCCGAAGAAAACATTCGCATCAACCTTCGCATCTACAACAATGCCCAGGTTGAAAGGAGGAAAAGATGAAAACTGTGCTGGTGAGTCTTATTCTCGCGGGAACTTTGTTAGCGCCTGTTTCCATGCAGGCTCGTTGCCGTTGCCATTGGCACCATCATCATCGTGTGTGTCATTGCTGGTGACGCTGACATGGCTGAGTAAGTGCGCCGCGAAAAGAAACGCCGCTGCGCAGGGCAGCGGCGTGGGATGGCGGAGCCAGGATTCGAGAGCTACTTCTGCGGCGGCTTGGGGCCTGCCTTGCGAACCGCGTCAGGAACATCGAACTTCTGGATGTTCTTCTCGAACAGCTCGGTCAGGTGCGCGGCGGTCTTGTCGTAGTCGGCCTTATCGGTCCACGAATTGCGCGGCATCAGGACCTCGTCCGGCACTCCCGGCACGTGCTTGGGAATAGCCAGGCCGAAGGCGGGGTCGAGCACGAACTCGCCGTTCTTCAGCGTGCCATCCACCGCAGCGGTCACCATGGCGCGGGTGTAGGGAATCGCCATGCGCTTGCCGACTCCATACTTGCCGCCCTGCCAGCCGGTGTTCACCAGCCAGACCTCGGCGCCGTGTTCCACCATGCGCTTGCGCAGCAGTTCGGCGTAAACCCGCGGTGCCTGCAGCATGAAGGGTGCGCCGAAGCAGGTCGAGAACGTCGCCTGTGGCTCGGTCACGCCGGCTTCCGTGCCGGCGACCTTGGCGGTGTAGCCGCTCAGGAAGTGGAACATGGCCTGTTCCGGCGACAGCTTGGAAACCGGAGGCAGCACGCCGAAGGCATCGGCGGTGAGGAAGACCACAACTTTGGGATGTCCGCCGACGCTGGGGATCACGGCGCCGTCGATGAATTCCACCGGATAGTTGGCGCGAGTGTTCTCGGTCAGCTTGTCGTCGTCATAGTTGGCGTGGCGGGCTTCGTCGATCACCACGTTTTCCAGCACCGCGCCAAAGCGCAGCGAGTTCCAGATCTGGGGCTCGTTCTTCTGGCTCAGCTTAATGCACTTGGCATAGCATCCGCCCTCGAAGTTGAAGATGCCCTTATCGCTCCAGCCATGTTCGTCGTCGCCGATCAGGCGGCGGTCCGGATCGGCCGACAGAGTCGTCTTGCCGGTGCCCGAGAGTCCGAAGAACAGCGCCGTGTCGCCCTTTTCGCCGACATTGGCCGAGCAGTGCATGGGGAACACATTGCGCTCCGGC
>Ga0316217_10000681_pt1 | contig 47108 bp, 31 predicted proteins | sample 1anoAmetaG_FD_203633 | JGI IMG/M metagenome (GOLD analysis project Ga0316217, IMG submission 203633) | Freshwater microbial communities from Trout Bog Lake, Wisconsin, USA - 1anoA | ecosystem: Environmental > Aquatic > Freshwater > Lake > Hypolimnion/Profundal zone | place: USA: Wisconsin...
GACGTTCACGACGCGGATCTTCAGCTCCGGCAGCTCGCGCCGCAGGATGTCGACGGCCGCGAGCGTCTCGAGCGTCGGCACGTCCCCGGCGCAGGCCATGACGACGTCGGGCATGACCCCCTGGTCGCTGCTCGCCCAGGGCCAGATGCCGATCCCCGCCGTACAGTGCTTGATCGCCTCGTCCATCGTGAGCCACTGCAGCGCCTGCTGCTTGCCGGCCACGATGACGTTGACGTAGTTCACGCTGCGCAGGCAGTGGTCGGTCACCGACAGGAGCGTGTTCGCGTCCGGCGGGAGGTAGACGCGGATGACCTCGGCCTTCTTGTTGACGACGTGGTCGATGAAGCCCGGGTCCTGGTGGCTGAAGCCGTTGTGGTCCTGGCGCCAGACGTGCGACGTCAGCAGGTAGTTGAGCGAGGCGATGGGGCGCCGCCACGGGATGTGGCGCGTCGTCTTCAGCCACTTGGCGTGCTGGTTGAACATCGAGTCGATGATGTGGATGAACGCCTCGTAGCAGGAGAAGAAGCCGTGCCGCCCCGTGAGGAGGTAGCCCTCCAGCCACCCCTGGCACTGGTGCTCGCTCAGCATCTCCATCACGCGCCCGTCCTGCGCGACGTGGTCGTCCTCGTCGACGATCTCGGCCATCGACGCCCGGTTCGTCACCTCGAACACCGCGCCCCACCGGTTGCTGGCGGTCTCGTCGGGGCTGAAGACGCGGAAGTTCTTCGCCTCCTTGTTCATCTCCATCACGTCGCGGATGAGGTTCCCCTGCACCCGCGTCGCCTCCGCCTCCACCGTGCCAGGCGAGGGGACCGCGACCGCGTAGCGCCGGAAGTCGGGCATCCGGAGGTCCTTGCGGAGCAGCCCTCCGTTGGCGTGCGGGTTGGCGCTCATCCGGCGCTCCCCCCTGGGCGGCAGGTCGGCCAGCTCGGTCACGAGGCGCCCGCCGGCGTCGAAGAGCTCCTCGGGGCGGTAGCTCTTCATCCACGCCTCGAGCTGCCCGAGCTGCGTCGGGCTCCCCGCGATGTTCGCGAGCGGCACCTGGTGCGCGCGGAACGTCCCCTCGACCGGCTTGCCGTCGACCTCCTTCGGCCCCGTCCACCCCTTCGGCGTCCGCAGCACGATCATCGGCCACGTCGGCCGCACCGTGAACCCCCCCGTGCGCGCCCCCTGCTGGATGGCGCGGATCTCGTCGAGGGCCGCGTCCAGCGTCGCCGCCATCTCCTGGTGCATGTCGGCCGGGTTGTCCCCCTCGACGAAGAGCGGCGCGTAGCCGTGGCCGCGGAAGAAGTGCTCGAGCTCGGCGTGCGAGATGCGGGCGAGGACGGTCGGCCCGGCGATCTTGTAGCCGTTCAGGTGGAGGATGGGGAGGACCGCCCCGTCGGTCCTCGGGTTCAGGAACTTGTTCGAGTGCCAGCTCGTCGCCAGGGGGCCGGTCTCGGCCTCGCCGTCGCCGACGATGGCGGCCACGACCAGGTCGGGGTTGTCGAACGCCGCACCGAACGCGTGGGAGAGCGCGTAGCCGAGCTCGCCCCCCTCGTGGATGCTCCCCGGCGTCTCGGGCGCCACGTGGCTCGGGATGCCCCCAGGGAAGGAGAACTGCTTGAAGAGCGCCGCGATCCCCTCCGCGTCCTGCGAGACCTGCGGGTAGACCTCGCTGTACGTCCCCTCGAGGTACGCGCAGGCGACCGCGCCGGGCCCGCCGTGGCCGGGGCCGGTGATGTGGATGAGGTCGAGATCGCGCTCCTTGATGGCCCGGTTCAGGTGCGTGTAGATGAAGTTGAGCCCCGGCGTCGTCCCCCAGTGGCCGAGCAGGCGCGGCTTGACGTCCTCGAGGCGGAGGGGCTCGCGCAGCAGGGCGTTGTCGAGCAGGTAGATCTGCCCGACCGAGAGGTAGTTCGCCGCCCGCCAGTAGGCGTCCATCCGTCGCAGCGTGTCGGGGGAGAGCGGGCCGGTCATGATGGTCTTCCTTCAAGCACAGCGAGGGTTTCGCGGGAGACGACCGACTCCTCGTCGGTCGGGATGACACGGACCGCCGCGCCGCCGCTCGAGATCAGCGGGGCGCCGGCGGCGTTGTTCGTCGGGTCGAGGTGGACTCCGAGGTGCTCGAGCCCCTCGCAGACGCGCGCGCGCACGACGCTCGAGTGCTCGCCGATGCCGCCCGAGAAGACGAGCGTGTCGCAGCCGCCGATCGACGCCGCCATGGCGCCGACGGCCTTGCGGGTCTGGTGGCAGAAGACCGCCACGGCGTCCGCGGCCCGAGGGTCGGTCGCCTCGTGCGCCAGCAGCGTGCGCATGTCGCCCGTCGTCCCCGAGAGGCCGAGCAGCCCCGAGCGCTTGTTCAGCAGCTCGTCGAGCGACGCGACCGAGACCCCTTCGCTGCGGAGCAGGTGGAGGATGACCCCCGGGTCGAGGTCGCCCGAGCGCGTCGCCATCGGGATGCCCCCGGTCGGCGTGAAGCCCATCGTCGTGTCCACGCACCGCCCACCCCGGACGGCCGCGAGGCTCGCCCCTGCCCCGAGGTGGGCCAGGATCACGCGCCCGTGCGCGGCCGCCGCGCCGGCGACCCTGCCGAGCTCGCCGAGCAAGAACGTGTACGAGAGCCCGTGGAACCCGTAGCGGATGACGCCGCGCCCCTCGTAGCCGTTCGGGATCGCGAAGAGGCGCGCGGCCCGCGGCATCGTGCTGTGGAAGGCCGTGTCAAAGCAGGCGACCTGGCGGAGGCCGGGGAAGCGGGCCTGCATCGCCTCGACGATGGCGATCGCGGCCGGGAGGTGGTCCGGGTCGAGGTCGACCAGCCCGCGCAGCTCGGTCAGGAGCGCGGCGTCCACCAGGCGAGGGCGGTCGTTCTTCGGACCTCCGTGCACGATGCGGTGCCCGATCCCGGCGAGGTCGCCCGTCAGCGGGGCCTTCGCGAGCATGTCGTCGAGCGCAGCTCTTGCGTCGGGGGTCGAAACGCTTGCGCCGTAGACCTGCTCCCCTCCGTCGAATACCGCGACCTTGAGGCTGGAGGATCCGGCGTTGATCGTCAGTACCTGCCCCGTCCTGGCCATGGCGGGCCCGGCTCATGCGGGTACCGTGCCGGCCGGTTGACGCGCCCCGGCGCCGGCCGTACGAGCCTCCCCCATGACGCGACACTCCGCCTGCCTCCCCCTCTCGGGCCTCGTGCTCCTCTCCCTCGCCCTCGGGGGTTGCAGCAGCAGCAGCTCGGCTGCGGCCACCGGCTCCGACGCCGGCACGGCGCACGACGCCGCGAAGGGGGACGTCGTCACGAAGGCCACCGACAGCGGGGCGAAGGGCGACTCCGGGTCGACGACGACGATCGCCGCCGCGCGCGCCGCCAGCGTGAAGACCGCGATCACGGTCAAGGCGTTCGTGACCGCGCTCGGGGGCGTCCCGAAGGACTACCCCACCTGGTACATCGAGGACCCCGCCGGCGGCCCCTCCTCCGGCGTCTCCGTCTACTGCGACCCGCTGGGGACGACCCCGTGCACGGTCCCCGAGCCGGCGCTGAATGACCTCATCGAGGTCACCGGAGCCCTGTCGACCTACAAGGGGCAGCTCCAGCTCGTGCCGACGGCGATGACCGTCCTCCAGTCGAACGCCACGCCCCCCCCGGTCGCGGCCCTGACGGCTGCCGACATCGCGCCGAGCGCGAACTCCCCGTACCGCGGCGTGTTCGTGAAGCTCACCATCCCGTCGAAGCTGACGGTGGACAGCGTCACTCCGGCCCCGCTCGCGGACACGGCCTGCGGCGCGGTCATCCCCGCCGACGGCGGCACGTCCGACGCCGGCCCCCCGGCCTGCACGAACAAGTGCCTGCCGCCGCTCTACGCCGGCTTCCAGGCGAACGTCGGCGCGGGGAGCGAGGTCTACATCGCGGCGCCGTTCTTCAACACCGACCCGCTTCAGAGCTCCCCCGAGTGCCTGACCCAGGCCGGAGTGGTCCCGGTGAAGGTCGGGATGACCTTCTCCGCGATGTCCGGAATCCTCGACGTCGACCCGTACTCCGGGATGCAGACGCTCTCTCCGGTCGTCCCTGCCGACTACGCCACGCCCTAGGGAGGACGAGGTGGCGGCCTTCGGGCGCCACCACGTTCGCATTTCGTGTCCAAACAGGCTCGAAGGCGCCATCGTCTCGTGCAAAGGTTCGGCATGCGAACGGCGAGCGGAGCGCGCGGTCCGGAGGCGGCGACGAAGGCGGCGGCGTGCGTGGTCGTGCTGGCGGCGTGCCTGGTGGCGGGCGAGGCCTGCTCTGGCGCCAAGACGTCGGGCTTCGGCGGCGGCGGTCAGGCGGACGGTGGCGGGCAGGGGACCGGCAGCGGAGGAGGGGGCGGGACGCTCCTCGGCGGCGGGGACGCCGGGACGGGGACGCTCGGCGGCGGCGGTCAGGCGGACGGAGGCGGCTTCGTCAGCTCGGCCTCCTGCCACGTCACTGACCCGAACACGGACATGGACAAGGACGGCTGGACGCCAGCCCAGGGCGACTGCAACGACTGCGACCCGAACGTGAACCCGGGCGCCATCGACGTCCTGCACACGGCGGACGGCGGCGCCCCCTCGTGGGGCGACGAGGACTGCTCCGGGACAGCAGGCGACAGCGCCAAGCCGTGCGACCAGGGGCTGGCGCTCGCGGACGTCTCCCCCGCCGACGGCGCGAAGGCCATCGAGCTCTGCGCGACGGCGACGGCGACCGACAGGAAATACGGCGTCATCTCGGCCGCCTACGTCCGCGCCAACGGGACCCCGTTCGCGAGCCCGGGCGTCCAGGTCGGCATCGAGCCCGGCTTCGGCCCGAACGTGCACGTGCAAGGGGGGCAGAACATGCTGGTGCTCTCGAGCGGCGCCGCGCGCGTCACCGGGCAGCCTGGCGCCTGCACCAGCATCTCCTGCCAGTACAACGCGACCGCGACTGCCCCCACCGGCTTCCCGCAGGACGACCCGACCTGCCCGCCGACCAAGGTCATCGCCGACGACGTCGCGCTCGAGGTCCAGGTCCGCGTCCCCACGAACGCGACCGGCTACTCGTTCAGCTTCAAGTTTCACTCCTTCGAGTTCCCCGACTGGGTCTGCGACACGCACGGCTACAACGACCAGTTCATCGCGCTCGTCACGCCGGCCCCCGCCGGGGCGTACGTCCCGACCGGCTCGACCGGCGGCAACATCTCGTTCGACAGCAACCACCACCCCGTCAGCGTCAACATGGGGTTCTTCGACGTCTGCGACCCGTCGACGCCCAAGCGCTTCGCCTCGCACTGCACCTCCGGCGCCGGCGTCACCTGTCCGACCATCCCGAGCCCGTACTGTCCGCTCGGCGTCGGCGAGCTCCAGGGGACCGGCTTCGAGGCCCTGAACAAGAACGGCCCGGACGGCGCGACGCGCTGGCTCCAGACGCAAGCCCCCGCTCAGCCGGGCTCCATCATCACGATCCGCTTCGCCATCTGGGACGCCGGGAACGGCCAGTACGACTCGACCGTGCTCCTCGACAACTTCCAGTGGAACGCGTCCGGCGGGACGGTGACGGTCGGGACGGCCCCGGTCACGAGCCCGAAGTGATCGACAGAAGGGTGAGCCCCGGCCCGCCCGCGCGCCGCCGAAGTCCGTCGTGACCCTCTCTCGCCCCCTCCGCCTTGCCCTCGCCGCCGTCGGCGGCGTGATCGGGTTCCTCGCAGCGCGCCACGCCCGGCACGCGCCGCGCAGCCAGCCGCCGCCGTGGCCCGACGCCGCGCTGGCGCACGTCCCGCACCTCACGGGGGCCATCTCGCTGGACGGCGACACCGACGACCCTGGCTGGCGAGGCGCGACGCTGCGCACCGGCCCGTTCGTCGCGGAGGACGGCGTGACCGCGGTCCACCCGCACTCGGAGGCGCGCGTCCTCTGGGGAGACGGCTTCCTCTACCTGAACCTCTACGCCGCCGACGAGGACATCCGCGCCCTGGGCAAGGGGCCGGACTCCCTGTCGCCCGACGAGGACTCCTTCCACCTCGTCTTCACCGACGCCGCGACCGAGCGGGTCTTCGACATCAACCCGCTCGGCGTCATCACCGACGGCGTTCGCCCCCGCGGCGCGACCACGCCGCCCGACCGTGCCTGGGACGGGCACGCGCACGTGTCGCACGAGCTCGACGGCACGCCGAACGTGCCGGGCGACAACGACGAGGAGTGGGTGCTCGAGATGGCCATCCCGCTCGAGTCGCTCGGCCTGCGCGGGGAGCCCGGAGAGCGCATCGGCCTCTCGATGGGCCGCTGCGACACGCCGCACCGGGGCCCTCGCGTCTGCGCCGGCTGGGGCGAGGCGGGGAAGCACAAGCTCCTCGTCCTCGATCCGCCGTGACCCTCGTCGGTCACTTCGCCGGGAAGTAGTCGGCCAGCGGCGTGGCCGTCGTCGCGTTCCCGAGGCGGGGGAGTCCGAGCCCGTCCTCGAGCGTCGCGAGCAGGGCGTAGTGGTCCGCCTTCGTCGCGCTCACGTACCCGCCGGACTTCGCGTACGGCGACATGACGAAGATCGGGACCGGGTCGTCGGTGCCGGTGATCCCCCCCGAACCGTCGTCCTCGTCCCACACCACCACGAGCAGCCCCCCCGCCTTGTAGGCGGCGGAGGTCAGGATGCTCTTCGCGTGGGGCCCGATCCAGGCGTCGCCGTCCGGAATGTTCGTGGAGGTCGTCGGGTCGGGGTTGTGCATGTCGTCGATGAGGTTCGGCGCGATGTACGTGAACACGGGCGGGCTTGCGGGGTTGAAGCCCGCGAAGTCGACCACGTGGGCGTTGCATCGTGTGGCGCTCGTCTGGATGTCCTCGTAGTAGAGGAACGGGTTGTGGCGGACGGCATAGTTGCCGCTGTCGGTGGTGTTGCACGGCGTCCCCATCGCCTCGCCGAAGTCCATCCAGGTGAGGTGAGCCGCCTCGAGCTGGTCGGCGATGTTCGTCGCCGAGTTCGCGCACGAGCAGCTGCCGAGCAGGAGGTTGCAGGTCGCCAGGTTGCACGTCCCCTGACCCGGCGTGGCCATGCAGTCGCAGGTCGTCCCCTGCGTCCCGCCCGACGTGAGCGCGATGTAGTTGGGGAGGCTCGGGTGGGCGACGCCGTGGTAGTCGGAGCCGGTCGCGTAGGCCGCCGCGAGCTCGGCGAGGTTCGGCGCGGCGCCGCCCGTCATCGCCGGCTGCAGCGTCGACAGCGACGTGTTCTCCATCATGATGACGTAGACGTTCGAGAAGAGGGGGATACCGCTCGCTGCTCGACACACGGGGCGACCATTCGCCGATCCGCACGTGTAACCCGTCGGGCAGGCGGCGCAGCCGGTCGTCGTGCCGTCCCGGGGGCTGCCGCCGCTGTCGACCGTCGCGGCCCCGGTATCCGGGCGGCCCGCGGCGCCGCCGTCGCCGGAGGCGGTCCCGGTCCCGGTGTCCGTCGCCTTGCCCGAGTCGGTCGTGCGCGGCACCCCGCTGTCGTGGGACGATACGAGCCCCGTCGTCGTCGAGCTGCCGCAGCCTGAGAAGACCACAAAGAGAAGGGGCGAGGCGAGGCGGGCGATGCTCATGGCGCCCAACCATGGCGCGCCGTGACGCGTCACACAACCGCCACTCGCGGCTGTCAGGTCAATACAGTCTTGCCGACATTTTCCAGGACGAACAGCATCGTGGCTCGTCCGCCGCTTTTCGTGATCAACTCCCCCCGCGCCGCACATCCCACCCCGGAGCCCCCGATGCGTACCCTTTCTCTCACCGCCACTTTCGCGCTGCTCGTACCCCTCGCCTCCCTGGCGTGCTCGGGGGCGAGCAACAGCGGCTTCCTCTCCGCGGACGGGGGGACATCGACAGGGACGGGGACCGGGACCGGCATCCCGCCGTTCAACGCAGGGAGCGGGACCGGGGGGACGCTGAGCCAGGTCGACGCCGGGGCGGGGTCTGGCACGGGTGGGGCGACGGTCACCACCATCTACGCCGACACCGACAGCTCGCTCTACACCCTCGACCCGGCGACCAACGCCGTGACGCTCATCGGCGCGTTCTCCGGATGGGGCGGCGGCTCGGGCGACACCAGCGCGACGGACGTCGCGGTGAACGCGGCCGGGGACGTCTACGTCAACAGCCAGTCGGCCGTGTACAAGGCCGTGCTGCCGGCTGCTGCCGGCCCGGTGACGCTCACGAACCGCCTTGCCATCGCGCTCAGCACCAAGGGGTCGACCAAGCAGTCGTTCTATGCGCTCGCATTCGCGCCGGCGGGCGTCCTCGGCGCGGGCGAGACGCTCGTGGGCGGTGACAATACCGGCGAGCTCTGGTCGATCGACCCGGCCTCGGGCGCCACGCGCGACCTCGGCAACTTCGGCGCGAACCCGTCAAAGTCGGGCTACATCCTAGGCGTCTCGGGCGACATCGTCTTCTACACCAACGCCGCCGGCCAGCCGACGGGGCTCGCGACCATCCGCTCGTGCAAGCCGGGCGGCAGCAGCTGCACGTCGACCGATGACTACCTTGCCGGCATCGACATGGCGGCGCTGTCGGCCGCGTACACCAGCGGCACCCCCGCCGCATCGCTCCTGACGGGCGTCTACGGCGGCGGGGTCGGGAGCGTCGGTCCCGGCACCGGATTCGGCGAGCTCTTCGGCCTCGGCGCATGGGAGGGGACGGTCTTCGGCTTCGGGCACAGCACCCCCGAGCTCGTCACGATCAACACCAGCACCGGGGCGGGGACGCTCGTGTCGTCGGCCTTCAGCAGCGGCTGGGCCGGGGCGGGGGTCTCGACGAAGACCACCATCACGGTCGCCGCCCCGCCGGCCGCGAAATGAGCGTGGGCCCGGGTCGTCGCACCCCTTGTTCGCGGCGAGCGGGGCGAGCTCTGGCGCAGAATATGTCGGCAGGGCCTCGGAGATCGGTCATTGTCTGCGGCATGGCGCTCGATCTCCGCCCCCTCCGCCCCCTCCGCCCCCTCTCGCGGCTCCCGGCCATCCTCGCGACGCTCGCGGCGGGGTTGCTGTCGGTCACCCCGAGCGCCGCCGCGGAGCTGGACGATCCGCCGGCTGTCGAGGCTCCCCGAGACGTGAAGGAGGCCCCCCCCACCGACCCGACCGGGGGCGCCTACACGAGCCCGACGCTCCTCTTCATCCCCGCGGCGGCCGTCCCTGCGTGGAACGTGCGCGTCATCGGCTCGAGCGAGGTGCAGAGCCCGGCCGACATCGATGCCAAGGTCCGGCCCGGCTTCGGCGCCGAGCTCGGCCTCCCGGGCGGTATCACGTTCGGCGCGGGGACGAGCTGGGTGGGTGGCGACATCAACGCGAACACGAACAAGACAGACTGGAACCTCGGCCTCAGCCCGTACGGTCAGCTCCGCATCAACATCCTCGGGCGCCCCGACGGCCGAGGCTTCCTGCTCGGCGCGTCGACGACCTACAAGTTCGTCGGCTTCGAGGGGGACCCTGGCGAGATGGAGTTCGCGGTCTCGGCCCAGTACCGCCAGGCTCGCTACGAGGTGGGGCTTCAGGGGGTCTTCGGGAAGGACTTCGCGACCACCTCCGCCGACGGGGAGGCTCACGCGTACGCGGTCTACCGGTTCATTCCGGAGCTGGCGCTCGGCGCCGCGGGGCAGGTGCGCAAGGGGCTTGTGTCGCAGCCCGGCGACCCGTCGTACGATGTCGTCGGCGGGGCCATTGCCAGCCTCACGATCGGCCGGTTCCAGGTCGGCGCGCTCGGCGGTGCGAGCTCGCTCGGCCTCGCCCAGGGGCAGGTGGGAGGCCTCGGGCAGTTCTTCCTGAGCGCGCGGTTCTGAGCGATTGAGCGACGCGCGACGTCGTGTGGTCGCGGCTCTGCTCGGCGCCCTGGTGGTAGCGCCGTCGGCGTGCCGCGCCTGCGAGGACAGCGAAGAGGAAGAGGAGCGCGAGGCGCTTCGCGACAACTTCTGGCGGGCTCAGGTCGCCATCGTCGGCCGCGGCGGGGTGAAGACGGCCGCGCCCGCCATCGACTGCGCGAGCGACGATGCCCGGATGACCGGCGTTTGCGGGCCGCACCTCTTCCGGTTCAAGGAGCTCGCGCCGCCGCTCCTCCAGGCAACGCCGGCGCCCGGCTGGCGGTTCGACCACTGGGAGTCGACGATCCGGGCGCGGGACGGGGCGGTCGCGCCGCGTCAGGGGCGCATGCCGGACGGCCCCCTGTACCTGAACGGCTGGGGTTACGAGGACACCGGGGCTCTCGAGACCGTCACGTGCGTCTTCGTGCCGACCGCCGACGCCAGCGCGCCGGTCCTCGGTCGGCCTCCTGCTCCTCCGCCACGCTGAAGCGGAGGCCGGTGGTCAGTTCACGCAGCCGCCAGCGCTCGGCACGTAGGCGAAGTCGGGCGGGCAGGTGCAGTAGAGGCCGGTCGCCGGATCGGCGTCGTCGTCGTCCCACGTGCCGCCCGTCGACTCGCACGTGGACTCCTGCGGGCCGACGGGCGTACGCGCGCGCAGCGTGGCGTGGACGCCGTCGTGCAGCGTCTGCAGCTTGCCATCGTAGGAGGACAGGGTGGCCGTCCAGCCGTCGGTACCGGTCGACTCGAGGGTGAGCGGCAGCGCACGGGCCTCGGGCGCCTGGAACGTCCCCTCCACGGGTGCGCCGCCCCCCTCGATGACCGCCTCGAACGTCCCGTCGCGGTGGAGCGTGAGCGCGGCGAGCGCGCCAGGTGCGGGCGCCGACGCCGAGTACGTCCCCACGAACTGGAGGGCGAACGGTGCGAGCGGGGTCGCCGCCACGCTGTTCGACGCGGTCCCGTCGGCGGGGGCGCCAGAGCACGCGGAGGCAAGGAGGACGAGGGCCAGGAGAGCGGTGGTGTGCGCGTGTCGCATGGCGGGCCATCTAGCACCACACGTGCCACCGTGCGACTGTATAATTGTGCCGATTCTGTAACTTCTCCGCTGTCCCGGACAGCGAGCCCCCTGTCCCGGCCACCCTGCAGGGGGAACGGACGGCCAGTCCTTCTCAGCTCTTGGTCGGGTCGCACCCCGCGCCGAAGCAGATGGCGAGGAGGGCATGGAACTCGAACATGTTCGGCGCGGCGCCGAACTGGCCGTGCTCGAAGTCCGAGAAGCCGACGCCGATGATCGACACGGTGAGGTCCTGGTTGTGCCCCTGGTCGAGTACGAGCGTGAGCTGGTTGTCGACCGCCGCCCGCGCGCGGGAGATGTTGCACGCCCACGGGCCGCCGCTGACGCAGCCGGGATAGGGGATCTCCGCGATGAAGGAGTGGACCCCATCGCTCATAACGAGGTGGTAGTCGCTGTCGTCCTCGAGCCTCGCGAACAGGAGCGTCGCGTCCTTGATGGCGTACGCCTGCATCTCCTCCGGCTGGCGCGGCGTGCTCGTCGACGTCGTCGGCAGCGTGAATCCGACGGCGTCGGCGACGGTGATCAGCTTCGGGGTCATGTTGACCTGCGAGGCCGCGCTGTCGGTCCCGGTCTTCACGGACCAGCGGTCGGTGCCGCAGGAGTTTGCCCAGTTGGTCTTGTAGGCTCCTGTCCCCGCGCACGTGAGCGGCCCGCTGAGCTGCCCGCTCCAGGGGGGCGGCCCGGCCTCGTGCGGCGGAGGCGCGGTCCCGGCATCGGCGTGGACGACCGTCGTTCCGCTGTCGTGAGGCGGCGTGGTCGTGGCGTCATTCCCCACCGGGTGGAACCCGCCGGCGTCGAACCCGGGGACGGAGCCGTCACGACCGGCCGCGCTCCCCGCATCGAAGCCCGCCACGAAGACCGGCACGCTGCCGCCTCCGCTCGACCCGCACGCAACGATGGCGGTAGTAAGGGTGGCGGTGCAGACCCGTTTGATGGACATCACCCCTTCACTTTTGGCGCATTTCTGGCGCGCGTCAACGTGCGTCGTCAGCTCGAGCGCCACGACGAAGCTCGAGCGTCGGGCCGCGCCGTGACCCGTCGCAGCGCGATGATCGCGTCGGGGCTCGTGGGCGTCCTGGTGCTCGCCGGGGTCGCAGTCGCGCTCCTCGCTCGCCCGTCGGTGCTCGCCCACCGCTCGAACGCGCCCGCGGTGGTGGGGGTCGTCGTCGCGGACGGAGGCGCCCCGGTTGACGCGGTGCCGGGGGGCGACGCGACCTGGATCGCCTGCGGCGACGCGCGGTGCAAGCTCCCCGGCGAGGCCTGCTGCGTCTACCCGTTCCCCGTCGATCGCGACCCCGCGCCGCCGGCCTCGTTCGTCTGCGTGACCGCCGGCCGCTGCCCCGCGCCCGTGATCGGGCCCCACGGCGGGTCGGGCCCCCCGAGCGCGCTCTCCTGCGCCAGCACCTCCAACTGTACGCACGGCGATGTCTGCTGCATCCGTGTCCGCGGCCTCGTCGTCTGGTCGTCGTGCGTCGACGAGGAGCAGTGCGAGAACGAGTCCGAGGCGGAGGAGCAGGCCCGGGAGCGGCGCGACCCCGATGCCGACGGGATGCACGCCCAGCTCTGCGATCCTCGCGCAGGGGCCCGGTCCGGCTGCCCCGCGAAGGCCCCGTGCACGACGAAGGGCGCCGTGCAGTGGCAGCTCCCTCCGCGCTACGGGACGTGTGGCGTCGCCGACGAGGGGCCCTACTGAGCGCGGCCCGGGTGCCGACCCCTCCTCCCCGGGTTCCCCTCCACCTCGCGCTCGCCCGCGCGCTGCGACCGTGACCATCCCGTCGTGTGTCACTCGCCGTGGCACACCCCCCGCCCTTCGTTTTCAGGGATTCCGCGGTGGCACGGTGGCTGCTCTAGGGGAGGGCAGGAGAGACATCATGCGAAACGCTTGGCTTGGCTTGATCATCGTATCGGCGCTGGGATGCAGCTCGAGCGCGGGCACGTCGAACACCTCGGCGAGTGCGTCGGGATCGGACACGGGGGGGAAGTCGTCGAGCGGAGGAACCTCCGCGGGAACGACGGGTGATTCCGCTGCGACCGGGAGTACCTCGGGCGACCCGACCTCGAGCTTCGGCGGCGGCTCGAGCGGGGGCACCGGGACGGGAGGGGGCACGAGCACCTCGGCGCCGGGGACGGCGGGGCCGACCGGCAGCTCGTCGGGTGAGACGGCGGCGGCTTCGGACGCCTCGGCGCCGGACGCCTCGACGGTCGCGCCGTCGGAGGCGGGCATCCTGACCGCCGGCATCTGGGACGATGGCCTCAACTACGACTTCTTCAGCAGCTACCTCGCCGGCCGTGGCCAGATCGACGGCGACCCGGGCTTCGCGACGTCCGACTACGACGCGGCGCACGGGCTCTTCACGACGCGTTCGGTTCACACGTCGATCGACGCGACCCTCGTCATCGACACCACCGGCAGCATGGGCGATGAGCTCTCGTACCTGACCGCCGAGTTCGCGAACATCACGGCCGCCATCGCCGCCAAGTTCCCGGGCTCGGACCAGCGCTGGGCGCTCGTCGTCTACCGCGACACCCCCGACACCGATCCGGGCGACGACTACGTGGTGAAGCACTACGACTTCACGACCAACATGGCCGACTTCGCGAAGACCGTCGGCGCGCAGGACGCGAACAACGGCGGCGACTATCCCGAGTCGCCCGAGCTCGGCCTCGAGGAGATGCAGAAGCTCTCCTGGCGCACCGACGCGAGCGTCGCCAAGCTCGCCTTCTGGGTCGCCGACGCCCCGCAGCACGACTACCGCGCCGCCGCGATGAAGAAGGCCATCAGCGACACCGCCGCCTCCGGCATTCACGTCTACCCAGTCTCGGGGAGCGGCACCGACGACCTCCTCGAGCTGACGATGCGCTCGGCCGCCGAGCTGACCGGCGGGCGCTACATGTTCCTCACCGACGACTCGGGCGTAGGCGACCCGCACAAGGTCCCCGAGATCCCCTGCTTCTTCGTGACGAAGCTCGCGAAGGACCTCGTCCGCGCCGTCTCGATGGAGCTGACGGCGACGTACATCGGTCCGGAGGCGTCGGACATCATCCGCACCGTCGGCAGCCCCTCGTCGGCCGGTCAGTGCCCGGTGCAGGACGGCGGGACGGTCCAGATCTTCTGACCCCCCGCCGGTTGCCACGCTGGAGCGCTACGCCGCGGGTCGGCTGAGCGTCTCCAGCTCGGTGACGACGCGATCGAGCTCGTCGACGAGGGGCGAGCGGCCGTGCGACGCGAACGCCTCGACCAGGGCCCGGTAGTACCAGAGCGACTCGCGGCCCGCGGTGAAGCGGCTCCAGAGCGCCTCGCCCAGCTCGCGGTAGTCGGCGAGGATGGCGCGCGCGTTGTGGAGCTTGTCGCATGCCGATACGAGGCGCGCTGACGGCGACGCGTGGCGGATGTGGGCGACGTAGCGCTCCTTCCGTTCGCGCCACGGCGGCTTCGGGATCACGTCGGTGTCGGTGCAGGCGACCACGATGTCGGCCACCCGGTCGCCGAAGGTCTTCCGGACGAGCCGCTCCGTCTCCGGGCCCCCCTGGTCCTCGACGGCGTCGTGCAGGACGGCCCCGATCGCCTCGTCCTCGTCGGCGCCGTGCTCGAGCGCCAGGCTCGCGACGCCGAGCAGGTGCGCCACGTACGGGATCTGCGTCCCCTTGCGCGCCTGGGTCCGGTGCAGAGCGCAGGCGAGCGCGAGGGCGTCGCTGAAGCGGCGGGTCAGCGGACGGTCGAGCGGCTCGTCGGACATGGGCGGAGGGTACACGCCCGGGCGCCGACCGGCTCAGCCCCCTCCATAGGGGGCCCCCGCCTCGAAGTCGGCGAGGATGGTCCCGTCGACCTTCGCGACCTCTGTCGGGTCGGAGAAGAGGACGCCGATCTCGCGGTTGTAGCCGAGCGAGCCGCCCGAGAGGTTCTCCGAGCCGACGAAGGCGCGCGCGCCGTCCGCGACGATCGCCTTGGCGTGGATGTAGAGGCCACCCGCTCCACGCGTGGAGCCGACGATCTCTGCCCCGGCGCTCTCGAGCGCGGCGACCGCGGCGCGCTGCGAGGCGGCGGTCGACTCCTCGAGCACGACGCGGACCCTGACCCCGGCGGCGGCCTTCTCCACGAGCGCGTCGAAGATGGGGGCCTCGACCCCGGCGCGGGTCAGCTCCTCCGCCTCGAGGTCGAGGGTCGTCGTCGCGCTCTCGACGAGCCCGAGGAGGGCCGCCGCGGCGCTGTCCTGGGGCGACGGGGCCACGACCAGGGCGCCCGTCGGCGTGATCGACTCGTCCTCGAAGTCGGCCTCGAAGATCGCCTCGGCCTCCGCGACGTCCGCGGGGCGCGTGTCGCGGGCCAGGTACTCCCGGTTGTCCCTCGGGGCGCTCGCGTCGAGGTTCATGGTGAGGATCCACGCCGCGCCGGCCGGGGACCCGGGGTCGATGACGACGGTCTTGGCGTGGGTGTACCCGTCGAACCCGGTCGTGGTCGGCGCCCATCGGACGTCGATCCCGTCCGTCAGGAGCCGCTCGTACGACGCGGCGTTCGTGGTCGCCGCCGACGTGCCGGGCGGGAAGACCCGGTTGAGTACGACCCTCACCTCGATCCCGCGCGCGTGGAGCGACTCGAGCGCCTGGAGGTACGCGTCGCTCGTGAGGAGGTACATCTCGACGTGCACGGCCGACCGCGCCCCCTCGATCGCCGCGAGGAGCGGCTCCGCCACGCCGCTGCCGTCGGGTTCCACCGTCACGACCACGCCGTCCGTGCCTGCCGTGTCCCCGGCCGGAGGGTGCGCCGTGCAGCTCGCTGCTCCAAGCAGCACAAGGGGCGCGCAGGCCGCGCGAGCGGACCTGCGGGGAGGGGAGAGGCGGGAGGCATCGAGGCTCGGGCGCATGAAGTCGACTCCTGGGGAGGGGGATCTCGGGTGTTCCCCCCTCATCGGCCGCTCGTCGGCGCCGGTTGCGTCCATTCGACCGCTCGTCCCACGGCGGCGCGGATCGAGGGCCACGCAACGCCGGCCCATCGTGAAGCCACGGCGGCCGGTCGCGACGCAACCGCGACGCCCGGGGGGGTGAACCCCTGTTCTCATCAATGAAAGCGGCGTTCAGGCCGCGGTGACGGACGCGCGCCCCGCCCCAACACGCCTCTTGTGGGCGGGCCCGTTCCTGAGCACCATCGAGGCCATGAAGGAGCCGGTCGCGGGAGGGCCTCCGGAGCCCACGACGACGGACGGGTGGATCGACGCGCTGCTCGACCGCCTCGACCTCGCCGTCTACTCCATCGACCACGCGCGGCAGGTCATCGTCCAGGCCAACTCGACCTTCGCGCGCATGTTCGGGTTCCCGTCGGCGGAGGCGGCGATCGGCCGGAGCGTCCTCGACATCTACACGGACCCGAAGGAGCGCGCCGAGATCGCCGCCCGGCTCGACGCCGACCCGGTCTTCCGGGCCACGGGGCGCGCCCACCTGACCTTGCGACGGCGGCGACAGGACACCGGAGAGTCGTTCGATCTCGGGGTGCTCATCTCGGCGCGCTTCGGCGCGGACGGCAAGGTCGTCTGGATGGACGGGCTGGTGGACCCTGCCCCCGGCGGCCTGGCGCGGGAGCGGGCGTTCCGCGCGAGCGAGGAGCGCTTCCGGCAGCTCTTCGACACGAGCGTCGTCGCCATGGCCCTCACCGACCCGGCGGGGCGCCTGCAGCGCGTGAACGCCGCCTTCTGCCGCCTGGTCGGGCGAGGCGAGGCCGAGCTCGTCGGCCGCCCGTTCGCCGCCTCCCTCCACCCGGACGACAGCCACGCCGCCATGCCGCCGCCCGCCAGCGCGACCGGCTCCGTCGCAGAGGACGTGCGCGTCGCGCGCCCCGACGCGCTGCCGGTCTGGGGGGCGGCGTCGTGGTCGTGGCTCCTCGGCGAGGACGGCGAGCCCCACAGCGCCGTGCTCATCCTGCAGGACGTCACCGCGCGCCGCAGCGCAGACGAGGACCGGATGCGGGCGGCCAAGCTCGAGGCCCTCGGCTCGCTCGCGGCCCACGTCGCGCACGGGTTCAACAACGTCCTCGCCGCCGCGATGGGCTCCGTGACGCTGGCCGGCGACCTTCCGGGGGCCGGCCCCGACGTCCAGGTCGTCCTCCGCGAGGCCGAGACGGCGATCCTCCGCGCCCGCGACATGACCCGACAGCTCGTGACCTTCGCCAAGGGGGGGGCGCCGCACCGGCAGCCCGCCGACCTCGGGGTGCTGGTCCGGAGGGTGGTCGCGCGGCTGGGCGAGGAGGGGAGGCGGGTCGAGCTACGCCTCGACGGGGACGTCCCCCAGTGCTCCGTCGACGAGCACCAGATCGCCCAGGCCCTGACCGCCCTCGTCGCGGCGACGCCGGCCGGGGGGCACGCCGTGGTGAACGTCGCGAGCGCGGAGCTCGACGCCACGAGCCCGATCCCCCTCCCCGCGGGGCGCTACGTCGCTGTCACCGTGAGCGACGCGGGCCGGTCGCTGACCGCGGACGAGCGCCGCCAGCGCTTCGACCCTATCCAGGCCCTCTCGACGACCGGCGAGTCGCTGGCGCTCGCCGCGGCCTGGTCGATCGTCCGCCGGCACGATGGCCACCTGGCCCCCGAGGAGACCTGCGGCGCGGGGAACCGGACGACGTTCTACCTGCCGGCGATCCGGGACGCTGCCGCCCCCCCTGCGCCGGTCCTCGAGCCGCCGCCTCGCCTCGCCCCGAGCGCCGCCCCGCCCGTGGCGTCCGCCGTCGCCGCGCGCCGGCTGCTGGTCATGGACGACGACGACATGATCCGCCGCATCGTCGGGCACATCCTCCGCGAGGCGGGCTACGAGGTCGACCTGACGCCCGACGGCGACCAGGCGGTCGCAGCGTTCGAGGCCGCCCTGCGCGAGGGGACGCCGTACGCGGCTGTCGTCCTCGATCTGACCGTCCCGGGGGGGCACGGCGGGCTCTGGACCCTGCGACGCCTCAAGGCGCTCGACGCCGACGTGCGGGCGCTCGTTGCCAGCGGCTACAGCGACGACCCGGTCATGGCCGAGTGGCGCCGCCACGGCTTCGCCGGCGTCCTGTCGAAGCCCTACAGCGCGGATCAGCTGCGCGCGGCCGTCCGTGAGCTCGCGGGGGCACCGGCTCCCCCCGCCGCGACCCGGTAGCCTCCGGGCGTCTGGCGCCCTTCGAGCCTCGAGGACGCCAGAATGGAGCCGGCGTCCCCCGGGAACGAGCAGGATTGGCGTATTGCGGCCTCACGATGGGCAGGCGTGGCGCCGGAGTGGCGTGTTCGCTCGCCCGGATGGCGTCTCTCGTGGCCATGATGACAAGAGACCACGCCGCTGCGGCGCCTACATGGCTCCGTATGTCCCCGATTGCGGCTCCGTATGGCGTATCTGGTGCTTGTGGTGCGCCATCATGACGAGATGATGCGCCACCATGGCGTCGGAATACGACTTGCGGTGGACGGGATGCGCCACGATGACGTCGAGATACGACTTGTGGTGGACGTGATGCGCCACCATGACGTCGAGATACGACTTGTGGTCGACCGACTACGCCATCGGCACGAAGAGGCCTGACATGCCGTGGACGGACTGCGCCATCCGCCTTCGCGCCTCCCCGTGAATCCCCCTCTCCGCTTCGCTGGCAAGAGCGCTGCCGCGCGATCGGGGCCCCGGTCCCGGGTTGTCGGCGCGCGCCGCCGCTGTTAGGAGGCTGCCACTCTGAGGAGACTCCCCTGATCCCTGCCCGTCCTTTCCACAACGCATCGGGCGCCTGGGTGCGCGACGAGCTTCATCCGGAGTCGCGGCCCGACGCCTCGTCAGGCGCCTTTCAGGCCGCCCTCGCGGCGCTGGCCCGTCCGGTCACCGTCGTGTGGCACGAGGGGCACGCCGCGGTCGTGGTGGGGGGGCGCGCCGAGCTCGGCGTGACGCCTCGCGGCGACGCGCTGCCGCTGGTCGGGTTCGTCCCGCCGCTCCTGCCGGGGGACCTCGGCGACCCGGCGTTCCGCGCCGACCACGGCGTCCGCCTGGCCTACGTGGCCGGCGAGATGGCCAACGGCATCGCGTCCGAGGAGCTCGTCATCTCCGTCGCCCGCGCGGGGATGCTCGGCGTCTTCGGCGCGGCCGGCCTCCCGGTCGCCCACGTCGAGCAGGCCATGGTGCGCCTCGAGGCCGCCCTGCCGGGCCTCCCCTGGGGAGTGAACCTCATCCACTCCCCGGACGACCCGAAGCTCGAGGCGGCCCTGGTCGACCTCTTCCTCGCGAGGGGGCACCGGTTCGTCAGCGCGTCGGCGTACCTCGACCTGACGCTCCCCGTCGTGCGCTACCGGGTGACCGGCATCCACCGGGACGCCTCGGGGCGCGTCGTCGTCCCGAACCGGCTCATGGCGAAGGTCTCGCGCGTCGAGGTGGCGGCTCGCTTCCTCCACCCGCCCCCCGAGCGATTCCTGGCCGAGCTGGTGGCCACGGGCGTCATCACCGCCGAGCAGGCCGAGCTCGCCGCGACCATCCCGATGGCCGACGACGTCACCGCCGAGGCCGACTCAGGCGGCCACACCGACAACCGGCCGCTCGTCCTCCTCTTGCCGGCCCTCGCCGCGCTCCGCGACCAGATCGCACACGAGCGGGGCTACGACCGCCGGATCCGCGTCGGGGCCGCCGGGGGCCTCGCCACGCCCGCGTCCGTCGCGTCCGCGTTCGCGATGGGGGCGGCGTACGTCGTCACCGGGTCGATCAACCAGGCGACGCTCGAGGCCGGCACCTCCGACCGCGTCCGCCAGCTCCTCGCTGAGGCCGCCACGACCGACGTCGCCATGGCCCCGGCCGCGGACATGTTCGAGATGGGCGTCCGGGTGCAGGTCCTCACGCGCGGGACGCTCTTCGCCGTCCGCGCGGCCCGCCTCTACGAGCTCTACAGGGCGTACGACAGCCTCGCCGCGCTCCCCCCCGCCGTCCGCGACGAGCTCGAGACGAAGCTCTTCCGTTCCACGCTCGAGGAGGCCTGGGAGGCCTGCCGCGCCTTCTTCGCCGAGCGCGACCCGGTCCAGCTCGAACGCGCCGCCCGGGAGCCCCGCCACCAGCTCGCCCTCGTCTTTCGCGCCTACCTCGGGCAGGCCTCCCGGTGGGCCAACGCCGGCGTCGCTGACCGCGCGCTCGACTACCAGATCTGGTGCGGCCCCTCGATGGGGGCCTTCAACGAGTGGACGCGAGGGAGCTTCCTCGCGGCGTGGGAGAACCGCCGCGCGGTCGTGCTGGCGAAGAACCTGATGGTCGGCGCCGCGACGCTCACCCGCGCCGCCGCCCTCCGGACGCAGCTCGGCGCCCTGCCGCCCGCGGCCGACCAGTTCGCGCCCCGCACGGAGGCTGCGCTCGACGCGCTGCTCCAGCCGCGCTCGCTGCTGGACGACGCAGTGATGCACGGTCACGCGACGAACGGACACGCCGGGGTCGCGGCCGCCGCCGACGCCCCGCGCGTGTCCCCTGGCGCGCGCTCGGCCGACGAGCCGATCGCCATCGTCGGCATGGGGGCGATGTTCCCCGACGCCCCGAACCTCGCCGCGTTCTGGCGGCTCCTGCGCACGGGGCGCGACGCCGTCCGTGACGTCCCCGAGACCCACTGGTCGCTGGCCGACTACCACGACGCCGACCCGCACGCCCCGGACAAGACGTACGCGAAGCGCGGCGCCTTCCTCCCGCCGCACGCCTTCGACCCGACCGAGTTCGGCATCCCGCCGTCCATCCTCGAGGCGACCGACACCTCGCAGCTGCTCGGGCTGGTCGTCGCGCGCATGGCGATGGACGACGCCGGCTACGGCGAGGGGCGCGCCTGGGACCGGAGCCGCGCCAGCGTGATCCTCGGCGTCACCGGCACGCAGGAGCTCGTCATCTCGCTCGGCGCGCGGCTCGGCCACCCTCGCTGGCGGCGAGCGCTCGAGGCCGCCGGCGTCGACGCGACGACGGCCGCTGACGTCGTCGACCGCATCTCCCGGTCGTACGTCGGCTGGCAGGAGAGCTCGTTCCCCGGGCTGCTTGGCAACGTCGTCGCCGGCCGCATCGCCAACCGGCTCGACCTCGGCGGCACCAACTGTGTCCTCGACGCCGCGTGCGCCAGCTCGCTCGCCGCCGTCCACCTGGCCGTCCTCGAGCTGCGCGCCGGGGCGAGCGATCTCGTCGTGACGGGCGGAGTCGACTGCCTGAACGACATCTTCATGCACATGTGCTTCAGCAAGACGCCCGCCCTCTCCGCGTCCGGTGACGTGCGCCCGTTCAGCGACAAGGCGGACGGCACGCTCCTCGGCGAGGGGCTCGGCATGGTCGTGCTGAAGCGCCTCTCGGACGCGGAGCGCGACGGCGATCGTGTCTACGCCCGCATCCTGGGGGTCGGGACGTCGAGCGACGGGCGCGCCAAGAGCGTCTACGCCCCCCTCCCGGCGGGGCAGGCGAGGGCCCTCCGCGCGGCCTACGCGAACGCCGGGGTCCGCCCGCACGACGTGACGCTCGTCGAGGCGCACGGCACCGGCACGAAGGCCGGCGACCTGGCCGAGTTCGAGGCGCTCCGCGCCGTCTACCGCGAGGACTCCGACGCCCCCCCGTGGTGCACGCTCGGGACCGTGAAGTCGCAGCTCGGCCACACGAAGGCCGCGGCCGGCGCGGCGGGGATGATGAAGGCGGCGCTGGCGCTCCACCACAAGGTCCTGCCGCCGACGCTGAAGGTCGAGCGGCCGCACCCGTCGATGCAGCTCGCCGAGAGCCCCTTCACGCTCTCGAGCGTCGCCGCCCCCTGGCTCGCGAGCGGGACGGGGCCGCGCCTCGCCGGTGTCAGCTCGTTCGGGTTCGGCGGGAGCAACTTCCACCTCGTGCTCTCGGAGCAGGAGGCCGCGCGCGCCGACGTGGCCTGGGATGGGTCGGTCGAGATCCTCGCCGTCTCGTCGGTGGACGCCCCCTCGCTGATCGCCGCCGTCGAGGCGTTCCTGAGGCTCCCGGCGGAGGAAGCAGAGACCGCGCTCCGTCGCTCGCGAGAGACGTTCGACCCGGCGCGCTCCCACCGCCTGGTCGCGGTGATGCCCGACGGCGCGAACGTCGCAGCGCTCCTCCGGCCTGCGCTCGATCGCGTCGCCAAGGGGCCGACGTCGGGGTTCCAGCTGCCGGTCTCGACCGACGGCGCCGTGCAGTACGGGTGCGGTCCGGCCCTGGGCGATGTGGCGTTCCTCTTCCCGGGGCAGGGGGCCCAGCACGTCGGCATGCTGCGCGAGCTCTCGTGCCTCTTTCCCGAGCTGCTCGCCGCCGTGGAGAGCGCCCCCGACGTGGCGCGTGAAATCTACCCGCTGGCGACGTTCGACGAGGCAGAGGCCGCGCGCCGCGAGGCCCACCTCACGCGCACCGACGTGGCGCAGCCTGCGCTTGGCCTCGTGTGCCGGGGCCTCGCGCGCCTGCTGGTCGACCGGTTCGGCGTGAAGCCCGCGATGGTGGCCGGGCACAGCTACGGTGAGCTGGTCGCGCTGCACGCCGCCGGGGTCCTCGACGCCGCCGGGCTCCTCGCCGCGTCGCGCGCCCGAGGCTCGCTCATGCACGGCGAAGGGGGGGACCGCGGGACGATGCTCGCTGTCCTCGCGCCGCTGGCCGAGGTCGAGCGCCTCCTCGCCGACGAGCGCCTTGATCTCGTCCTCGCCAACCGGAACGGCCCGCGCCAGGGGGTCCTCTCGGGCGCCCGCGCCGAGATCGATCGCGCGGCCATCGCCTCAGCAGCCCGTGGCCTCCGCACGGCCCCGCTCGCGGTCGGCGCCGCGTTCCACAGCCCGCTCGTCGCGGCCGCTGCCAGCGCCTTCCGCGCGTCACTCGAGCGCATCCCCTGGCGCGAAGCCTCGCTCCCGGTCATCGCCGACGCCACCGCCGAGGCGTACCCGGCCGACCCTGTCGCGGGGCGCGACCTCCTCGCCCAGCAGCTCGCCCGCCCCGTCCGGTTCGACGAGGTCGTCGAGCGGCTCTACGCCGCGGGGGCGCGCACGTTCGTCGAGGTCGGCCCGAAGGCCGCGCTCACGGGGATGGTCCGCGCCATCCTGGGCGATCGCCCGTTCACGGCGATGGCGGTCGACGCTTCCGGGAAGCGTGGGGGGCTGTTCGACCTCGCGCAGCTCCTCGGCGGCCTCGCCGTCGCCGGACATTCCGTGCAGCTTGGTGCCTGGGAGCGGCGAGCGGTCGTCGCGTCGGCCCCGCGCAAGGCGAAGATGTCGGTCCCGCTGACCGGCGCCAACTACCGGTCCCCCGAGACCTCGCCCGCACCCCCCCCTCGGCGCGCTCCGGCCGCCCCGGGCGCGGTGGCGGTCGTCAAGGCGCCCGTGGCCCCGACCGTCACAGCGGGCGTCGTGGCGGCAACGTCGCCCCGCGCGCCGGTCTTCGCGCCGCTCGACAGCGGCCCGCTCGCGGAGGGGATCCGCGCGCTCCAGGCGATGCAAGAGCAGACCGCTCGCGTTCACCAGCTCTTCCTCGAGGGGCAGCGATCCGCTCACCAGAGCCTGCAGGCGCTGCTCGGTGCCTCGCCGGGGGCCCTGCCGCTTGAGGCCTCCAGTGCCACGCCGGCGCACGCGCCCCCCCCGGCGCCCGTGGTCCATCCGGTCGCAATGCCTCCCGTGGTCGCCGCGCCGGTCGTCCCCTCCTCGGGCGGTGCCGCGTCGGGTGAGCCGGTCGACATCGTGCCGCTCCTGCTCGCTGTCGTGGCGCAGGCGACCGGCTATCCGGAGGAGACCCTCTCGCTCGAGATGGGGATGGAGGCCGACCTTGGCATCGACTCGATCAAGCGGGTCGAGATCCTCTCCATGCTGTCGAAGCGGATCCCTGGCGCCCCCTCGGTCAACCCCGAGAAGCTCGGCGCGCTCCGGACGCTCCAGGATGTCGCGACCTTCATCGGCGGGGCCCGGGGCGCCCCGACCGCCGGGCACGAGAGGAAGACGAACGGCGCGACCGCGCCGCAGGCGGCCCCCGCCCGGTCGACCGTCGACGTGCGCGGCGTGTTGCTCGAGGTCGTCTCGCAGCTGACCGGCTATCCCCTCGAGACGCTGTCGCTCGAGATGGACATGGAGGCGGACCTCGGCATCGACTCGATCAAGCGCGTCGAGATCCTCTCGATGCTGACCAAGCGCGTCCCCGGCGCCCCTTCGGTCAACCCGGAGAAGCTGTCGAAGCTCCGCACGCTCGAGCAGGTCCTCCGCTTCGTGGACGAGCGCGGCGATCCGGCTCCGGCTCCGGTGCCCGTGGCGTCGAACGGGCACGGCGCGGAGCCGGTCGTGGCCGGGCCGTCGGCGGAGGCCGTCCGAGCGTCCCTGCACCGGCGCGCCGTCGTTCCGGTCGCGGCCCCTCCGGCCACCGGCGGAGCCTCGCCGCTGCCCGACGGTCCCGTGCTCATCACGGCCGATGACTCCGGCCTTGCGGAGGCCCTCGCGCGGCGGTTCGTCGCGCTAGGCCGCTCCGCGCGCGTCCTCCGGACCGCCGCCGACGCTACCGGCCCGGTCGGGACGCTCGTGCTGCTCGCGCCCGATGGCGCTCGGTGGACCGAGGCGTGCGAGGCGCGGCTCAAGGCGGCGCTCGGCCTCGCGCGTGATCTCGGCCCGAGGCTCAGGGAGAGCGGCGTCCGCGTGGGCGGGCAGGCGCTGCTCGTGACCGTCTCGCGGCGCGACGGCGCGTTCGGGTGCGCGGCCCGCGCCCCCCGGTGGAACCCGCTTCAGGGGGGGCTCGCCGGGCTCGCCAAGACGGCCGCCCACGAGTGGCCCGAGGTCAGGTGCCGCGCGGTGGATGTCGCCTCTGCTTGGTCGATCGACGTGGCGGCGCACGCCGTCGTCGCCGAACTGTCCAACCACGGTCCACGCGAAGTGGGGCTCGGCCCGGCCGGGCGCGTGACGCTTGCGCTCCGGGAGGAGCAGGCGCTCCCGCTGCCGCACCGCTTCCACCGCGGGGGCGTCGTCGTCGTCACCGGCGGCGCCCGAGGCGTGACCGCCGACTGCGCCCGCGCCCTCGCGCTGCGAACCGGGGTCTCCCTCGCGCTGCTCGGCCGCTCCGCCGTGCCCACGGAGGAGCCGACGTGGCTCCGCGCCGCGACGACCGAGGCCGACGTGAAGCGCGCCTGCCTCGAGCACGCTCCAGCGGGCGAGCGACCGACGCCGAAAGCGCTCGGCGAGGCGTGCCGCGCCATCCTCGGCGCGCGCGAGATCCGCGCGAGCCTCCAGGCCCTCGAGGCCGTCGGCGTGCGCGCCGTCTACCGGTCAGTCGACGTGCGCGATGCTGGTGGGGTTGCCGCCGCGCTGGCGCACGTCCGCGCCTCGCTCGGGCCGATCGAGGGGGTCATCCACGGCGCCGGTGTCGTCCGCGACCGTCGCATCGAGGACAAGCGCGACGAGGACTTCGACGAGGTGCTCGGGCCCAAGCTGGCGGGCCTCCGCGCGCTCCTCGACGCGACCCGCGGCGACGATCTCCGCTGCCTGGTCCTGTTCGCGTCGGCGACGGGCCGCTTTGGCCGGCGCGGTCAGTCCGACTACGCCGTCGCCAACCAGGCGCTCGTATCCATCGCCCGCTCCGAGGCCGCAGAGCGCCCCGGCTGCCGGGTGGTCGCCCTCGACTGGGGGCCGTGGGAGGGGGGGATGGTCACCCCGGCGCTGCGCAAGGAGTTCGAGCGCGAGGGGGTCCCGCTCATCCCGCTCGCCGCCGGCGCCGCGGCGATGTGCGACGAGGCGCTGTCGCTCCCCGGCGGCCCGAGCGAGGTCGTGCTCGGTGCCGGCTTCGGGAGCGAGGAGCCGGCCGCCTGGAGCCTCGCCTCCGAGTGGCGCCTGGACGCCTCGCTCCTGCCGGTCCTGCGCGATCACGGGCTGGCTGGAAAGGCCGTGCTCCCCCTTGCCGTCACCCTCGATTGGTTCGCCGCCGCTGCGACATCCATCTCGGGTCGACCGGTCGTGGCGCTCGACGACGTGCGGGTGTTCCGCGGCGTCACGGTGGGCGCCGAGCCGTGCGACGTGTCCGTCTGGGCGGGGGCGCCCGAGGCGGCCGTCGTCGACCCTGCCGGCGAGGATCACGAGGCCCGGTCGCGCTTCCAGGTCGAGCTGCGGAGCGGGCCCGACAACGTCCACGTGCGCGCCTCCGTCACGGTGGGGCCGCCGCTGTCGTCGCCGGTGGCGGCCAGGGCTCCCGAGGGGCTCCGCTCGTTCCGAACGCCGATCGATCGCGTCTACGCCGAGCAGCTCTTCCACGGGCCCACGCTCGAGGCCATCGAGGCCATCGAATCGATGGGCGAGGCCGGGATGGTCCTCCGCCTGCGAGCGCACGCCACGTCGGAGCGCCTCCTCGGTGGCGTCGCGCTTCCGTGGGCCGTCGACCCGCTCGTCCTCGATGGCGTGTTCCAGGCGATGATCGTCTGGTCCCGCGCGCACGTCGGGGCCCCCTCACTGCCCAGCGGCGTCGCTAGCCTGCGTCTCTTCGCGCCCATCCCGGAGACCGGCGTGCGCGCCGTCGTCACGGTGCAGGCGATCGAGGGGATGGTCGTCAGCTCGGACGTCGACCTGCTCGACGACGCGGGGCGCCCGGTCGCGCGCCTCCTGGGGGTGCTGTGCACGGCGAGCCCCACGCTCCAGCGCGCCTTCTCGCCCGAGGCGCCTGCGGCCACCACGCTCCCCACGGCATGAGCGGTCCGCGGTCGATCGCCATCATCGGCGTGGCGGGACGGTTCCCGGGAGCGCCCGATGTCGACGCCCTCTGGCGGAGCGTCGTCGCGAACCGGTCCGCGGTCCGGGACGCGACCGAGGAGCGCTGGCGCGTGCCGTTCGCCGATGTCGTCGACGGGTCGGGGACGGCGCCGACGGACCGCGCCGCCTCCTCGCGCGCGTGCCTGCAGGATGACGTAGAGCTCGACGGTCTTGAACTCCCCGAGGGCTGGTCGACGCGGTTGAGCCGCCTGGCCCGGCTCACGCTGCGCGTCGGCGTCGACGCGTGGCGGAGCGCCGCGACGTCGACCGCGCGCGAGCGCGTCAGCGTCATCCTCGCCAACATCGCCCTCCCGACCGACGGCGCTTCCCGCCTCGCGGAGGAGCTCTTCCTGGGCCCGCTCGACGCGAAGGTCGAAGGCGGGGCGGCGTTCCCCGGAGGCGAGCCGCTCGATGCCTTTCCCAGCGCCCTCCCGGCCGGGATGCTGGCGCAGGTGCTCGGGTTCGGCGGCGGGAGCTTCACGCTCGACGCCGCCTGCGCGTCGTCGCTCTACGCAATGCACCTCGCCTGCGCGGACCTGGAGGCGGGTCGCGTCGACGCTGTGCTCGCCGGCGGCGTCTCCCTGCCGCAGTCGCTCTACACGCAGGTAGGGTTCACGCAGCTCCAGGCGCTTTCGCGGAGCGGGCGCTCTGCCCCGTACGACGAGAGCGCCGACGGCCTGGTCGTCGGGGAGGGGGCCGCGATGGTCGTCCTGAAGCGCCTCGAGGACGCGCGGGCCGACGGCGACACGGTGCTCGCCGTCATCCGCGGCATAGGGCTCTCGAACGACGTGGGCGGCAGCCTTCTCTCTCCGGAGTCGGAGGGGCAGCTCCGCGCCATGCGCGCCGCCTACGCGCAGGCGGGGTGGCGGCCGGACGACGTGGATCTCATCGAGGGGCACGGTACGGGCACCCCGCGCGGCGACGCCGTGGAGATCGAGAGCCTCACGGCGCTCTGGCGCGGGATCGAGGGGCGTCGCTGCGTCCTCGGATCGGTGAAGAGCAACGTCGGGCACCTGCTCACTGCCGCGGGCGTGACCGGTCTCTGCAAGGTCCTCGGTGCGCTCCGGGCCAGCCAGCTCCCCCCGTCCGCGCACGCTTCGTCGCCTGCCGCCGCGCTGCGCGGCACCCCCTTTCGTGTCCTCTCATCTGCCGAGCCGTGGCCGGCGCGCGGAGGCGGCCTCCCGCGGCGAGCGGCCGTGTCAGCCTTCGGCTTCGGCGGGATCAACGCGCACCTCCTGCTCGAGGAGTCGCTCCCCGTCTCCGCGCTGACTTCGAGCGTCGGGTCACGACGTGTCCCGGGGCCCCCTCCCCCCGCCGTCGCGATCGTCGGGCTCGCGGCGCACGTCGGGCGGCTCGGGTCGCTGGCGGCGTTCCGGCAGGCCGTCCTGCGGGGCGAGCCCGTGAGCGACGCGCTCCCCGAGGAGCGGTGGCACGGCCTCGACCGGCGAGCGGATCCGGGGAGCCTGGCCCGACTCCGCGAGCTGCGTGGCGCCTGGATCCGATCGTTCGCGCTCCCCGCCGGCCGGTTCAAGCTCCCGCCGAACGACGTGCCGGCGCTGCTCCCGCAGCAGTCGCTCATGCTGAAGGTCGCCGACGAGGCGCTGGCGGACGCGAAGGGGCTGGGCAAGGGACCACACCCCCGCGTTGGCGCGGTGATCGGTCTCGGCCTCGACCTCGAGAGCACGTCGTTCCACCTGCGGTGGCTCGCGCGGGCCCGCGTCCGTCGCTGGGCGCGATCGCTAGGTCTCCAGCTCTCCGAGGAGGAGCTCACCTCGTGGGCGGACGAGCTGAAGGAGGCGCTGGCGCCCGCGCTCGATGCTACCCGCACGCTCGGGGCCCTGGGCGGCATCGTGCCGAGCCGGCTGGCGCGCGAGTTCCAGTTAGGAGGACCGAGCTTCGCCGTCGCCGATGACCAGGCGGCCGGCCTGCGCGCGTTCGAGGTCGCGGTCCGCTTCCTCCAGCGCGGCGAGGTCGACGCGATGCTCGTCGGCGCCGTCGACCTCGCCGGGGACGTCCGGTCGGTCGTCGCCAGCGACCGGCTGGGCCGGCTCTCCCCGACGAGCGAGGCACGGCCGTTCGATCGGACGGCGAACGGAATGAAGGTCGCCGAGGGGGCCGTGGGGGTCGTCCTTCGTCGCCTCGACGACGCCCTGGCGGCCGGCGACCGGGTGTACGCGGTGGTGCGTGGCATCGGCGCCGCAGGAGCAGGTGCCCTCGACGTGTCTCGCGCCCGTGAGGCGGCGTACGTGCGGGCCGCCCGGGCTGCATACGCCGAGGCGGGCGTCGCGGCGCCAACCATCGGTCTCGTCGAGGCCCACGGAAGCGGCATCCCGGCGGAGGACTCGGTCGAGGCGCGAGCGCTCGCCACGCTCTTCGCGTCGGGCGAGGCGGGCGGGGCGCACACGGCGATCTCGTCGACCGCGGCCGTCCTTGGACAGGCCGGTGCGGCGGCGGGGCTCGCGTCGCTCGCGAAGGCGGCCCTCTGCCTCTTTCACCAGGTCCTCCCCCCCCTCGCCGACCTCACGAGGCCGACCGCGGCCATCGACTGGACGACGACCCCCTTCCATCTCCCCCGGGCGCCCGAGGCGTGGCTGCGGGATCGTGCCGACGGAGCGCGTCTCGCGGCGGTCGCCGCGATGGGGCTCGACGGTTCGTGCCTGCACGCCGTGCTCGAGGAGCTGGACGCCGCACCGCAGGGCTCTGTGCGCGCGTTGCCTCCGCGTCCGCGTGGCGACCGGGCCGCGGCGCTGTTCCTGCTGCGGGGCGGTGGCGGAGGGGAGGACGACGGACGTCGCCTCGCGGGACTCGCCGGGCACGGCGACGGTCTCGAGGCGCTTGCGGCTCGCTGGCACGCGGCCTCGTCGGCGAGCCAGGCCCCCGTCACGCGCGCCCTCGTCGCGTCGACGGTCGCGGACCTCCTGGAGCAGCTGGCTCGCCCAGGGGCGGGCGCGGCTCCGCTCGGCGGCGCGGTCGCCATCGTCTTCCCCGGCTCGGGCAACCACTTCGTCGGGATGGGGAGAGCCCTGGCGCTCGCGTTGCCCGAGGTCTATCGACGCCTCGACGCAGAGGTGTTGCACCTCGCGGGGCATCTGCAGCCTCGCTGGGTAGCCCCGCGGCGCACGTCCTGGTCCGGAGACTGGGAGACCGACTCCCTGGCGGCGCTGACGTCCCGGCCCGAGCGGACGATCGTCGCGCAGGTGGCTCACGGCGTCGCGGTGCACGACGCGCTCCGTCACGTCGGTCTCCGTCCGGAGGCCCTCATCGGGTACAGCCTCGGGGAGTCCGCGGCACTCTTCGCGTCGAGGACCTGGCGCGACCGTGACGTGATGTTCCAGCGCACGCTCGCGTCCCCGCTCTTCCGGACGCAGCTCTCCGGTCCGACGCGCGTGCTCAGGGACGCCTGGGGAGAGTCTGCCGACTGGCGCGTGGTCATCGTGACACGTCCGGCCGAGGTCGTCCGCCAAGCGCTCGCAGGGACCGCCGCCCTCCTCATCGTCAATGCGCCGAGAGAGTGCGTCATCGGTGGACGGAGCGAGGACGTGGCGGCCACGGTAGCCCGGCTCGACTGCGAGGCCATCCCGGTGGACGGCGTCCCCACCGTGCACCACGCGATGGTGGCGGCGGTCCGCGACGAGTACCACGCGCATCACCTCCTCCCGTCGACCCCGCCGTCTGATGTTCGCATCTACAGCGGGGTGTGGGCCTCGGCATACGAGCCCACGGAGGTCGCCTGCGCGGACTCGATCACGGAGAATGCGCTCCGAGGTTTCGACTTCCCGGCCGTCATCAGGAGGGCGTGGGACGATGGGGTTCGCATCTTCGTCGAGGCCGGTCCGCAAGGGTCGTGCACCCGCATGATCGGGCGCATCCTCGAGGGGCGGCCGCACCTGGCGGTGAGCGCCTGCTTCCGGGAGCAGAACGGCTATCGGACGCTCCTCCTCGCCGTGGCGCGGGCGGCGGAGGCTGGCGCCCGCGTCGACCTCGAGTCGCTCTACGGCGAGCGCGCGAACGTCGTCGCCACCGACGCACGGCCGGAGGTGCTCCTCCCGGCGGTCACCCTGGGTGGCTCTCGCCCGCAGGTCCCGCTGCGGCCGGCGCGCGCACGGCAGGAGCGCGTGCTCCCGCCTGCGGCGGACGTTGCCCCCACGAAGTATGTGCCTGCCCTCGCAGGCCTCTCGTCTTTCTTCGCCGGGGTCGAGGCGACGGCCGCCGCACACGAGACGTACCTGCGGGTCGCGACGGAGGCCCTGGCGCTCCAGCAGCAGCTGCTTGTCCGGCACCGCGGCGGCGCCGTCCCGTCCGCCGCCCCCTCCGCCCTTCCGCCGGAGTCCGCGCTGTTCGATCGCGCGGCGTGCCTCGAGTTCGCGGTCGGAAGAATCTCACGCGTCCTCGGTCCCGAGCTGATCGACATCGACGGCTTCCCGACGCGCGTGCGGCTCCCCGACGAGCCTCTCATGCTGGTTGACCGCATCGTCTCCGTCGAGGGGGCGATGGGGACGCTCGGGCCGGGGCGCGTCGTGACCGAGCACGATGTGCTCGACAACGCCTGGTACCTCGACGGCGACCACGCCCCGGTCTGCATCAGCGTCGAGGCGGGGCAGGCCGACCTCTTCCTCTCGGCGTACCTCGGCATCGACCGCGAGACGCGGGGAGAGCGGATGTACCGCCTCCTCGACGCGAAGATCGTCTTCCATCGCGACCTGCCGCACCCGGGCGAGCGCATCCGCTACGACATCCGGATCGATCGCTTCATCCGTCAGGGCGACACGTGGCTCTTCTTCTTCCGCTTCGATGGGACCATCGACGGGCACCCGTTCATCACGATGTTCGATGGGTGCGCTGGTTTCTTCAGCCCGGAGCAGCTCGCCACCGGCCGCGGGATCGTGCCGCGCGCCGGTGGGACGGGGCGGGTGGCTCGCAAGGACGGCGCTCGCGTCGAGCCGTACGTCCCGCTCGTGGCGGTCGCCCCGGGGCCGCTGTCGGACGCGTGCGTCGAGGCGTTGCGGCAGGGTGACCTCGAGGGGGCGTTTGGTGCCACGTTCGCCGGCAAGACACTCGCGCCGTCGCTCCGTCTCCCCTCCGGAAGGATGAGGCTCGTCGACCGCATCATCGCGCTCGATCCGCGCGGCGGTCCTGCCGGGCTCGGCGAGGTGACCGGCGAGGCCGACGTGTCCCCGGACGCCTGGTACCTGACCTGCCACTTCATCGACGATCAGGTGATGCCCGGGACTCTCATGTACGAGTGCTGCCTGCACACACTCCGCGTCCTTCTCCTCCGGCTCGGGTGGATCACGACGGACGCCGGCAGGGACGTTCACTATGGTCCGGTGCCAGGCGTCGAGAGCGCCCTGCGTTGCCGGGGGCAGGTGACGCGCGACACGCGCAAGGTGACCTACCGCGTGTCGATCGAGGAGATCGGCTACGACCCCGAGCCGTACGTGCTCGCGACGGCCTCGATGTTCGCGGACGACAAGCACGTGGTCCAGATGGACGGGATGAGCATCAAGCTACGGGGCCTCACGCGCGCGGACGTCGAGCGGGAGTGGAACGCCCCGGCACCCGCGCCTGCTCGATCGCAGACCTCCGCGCCCGCGTTCGGCCGTACGCAGATCGTCGCCTACGCCGAGGGGAACCCCTCCGAGTGCTTCGGGGCCCGTTACCTCCCCTTCGACCGCGATCGCCGCCTCGCGCGGCTCCCGCGCGACCCGTACCTCTTCCTCGATCGCGTCCTCTCCGTCGAGCCAGCGCCGTGGGTCCTGGCGCCGGGGGGCTGGGTGACGTGTGAGGTCGATGTCGCGCCCGACGCCTGGTACTTCGCGGCGAGCCGGCAGCACACGATGCCGTTCGCGGTCCTCCTCGAGGCAGCGCTGCAGCCGTGCGGCTGGCTGGCCGCGTACCTCGGATCTGCTCTCGTCAGCGAGACGGATCTCTCGTTCCGGAACCTCGACGGGCAGGGGACGCAGCTGGCGGAGGTGCGCGCCGACGCCGGCACGCTCGTCACGCGCGCGCGGCTCTCGAAGACCTCGCAGGCTGGCGGGATGATCCTACAGGAGTTCGAGCTCGAGGTGCTTCACGACGGGGCTCCGGTCTACCTGGGCCAGACCGGCTTCGGCTTCTTCCCCGCCGCCGCACTGGCGGCGCAGGTGGGCCTCCGCGGGGCAGCGGCCTGGGGCGGAGATGGCGGCGCTGGCCCCCGGGAGTACCCGCGGACTGGACCCGTCACACCCGAGGCCGCTACCGGGCCGTTCACGTCGCGCGGCCTCGCGCTGCCCGCGACCGCGCTGTCCATGATCGATCGCATCGAGTCGCTCGACGTCCGCGGCGGACCCGCGGGGCTCGGATCCATCACGGGGACCAAGCGCGTCGACCCGGAGGAGTGGTTCTTCCGTGCGCACTTCTTCCAGGATCCCGTGATGCCCGGCTCGCTCGGCCTCGAGGCGCTCCTCGAGCTCCTCAAGCTCTTCGCTCGCGAGCGATTTCCGGACCTCCGTGACACGCATCGGTTCCAGACGATGGCGCTCGGTCAGGCGCACCGATGGCAGTACCGCGGGCAGGTCATCCCGGCGAATCACCAGGTGCGCGTCGAAGCCAGGGTCTCGGCGCTCGTCGAAGGGCCTGAGCCCCTGCTCGTGGCCCAAGGGCAGCTCTCGGTCGACGGAAAGACAATCTACGCAATGAAGGACTTCGGCGTCAGGCTGGTCCGCGAAGGGGCGGCGTGATGGGGAACGGAATGCGCTGGCAGAAGGTGTGCCTCGAGGCGATCGGCTACGAGCTCCCGACCGAGCGCGTCTCCACGGCGACTCTGGAGGCCAAGATCGGGGCAACCTACAGCGCGCTTCGTCTCGAGCCGGGTCAGGTCGAAGCGCTGACCGGCATCCGCGAGCGACGGCTGTGGCCGCCCGGGGCTTCGATGGCCGACTGCGGCGCGCGGGCCGCCAGGAAGGCTCTGGAGCTGGCTGGGCTTGCTGGCAGGGATCTTGGGGCGGTCGTCTACGCCGGCGTCTGTCGTGACAATCTCGAGCCGGCCACCGCGTGCGCGGTCGCCGAGGCGATCGGGGCCGGTGGCGAGGCGATCGTGTTCGATGTCTCCAACGCCTGCCTCGGCGTTCTGAACGGCATGGTCGAGGTCGCCAACCGGATCGAGCTCGGGCAGATGCAGGCGGGGATCGTGGTCGCAGCCGAGAGCTCGCGCGCCATCGTGGAGTCCTCGGTGGCGCGCATGAACGCCGACCCGTCGATGGAGCGCTTTCGCCTCGGCCTCGCCACGCTGACGGGCGGGTCGGGAGCCGTAGCGGTCGTGCTCACCCACATCGAGGCGTCGTTTGCGGAGCGGCGCCTCGTGGCAGGAGCCGCCCTCTCGGCACCTCAGTTTCACCGGATCTGCCGCTGGGGGCCCGTCAGCGGTCTCCTGGGCGAGACCCCGAACGTCATGGATACCGACGCGTCGGCCGTGCTCGAACACGGCGTGACCCTGGGTCGTGCGACCTGGGATCGGCTGCTGACATCGACGGGCTGGCGCGCGGCCGACGTCGACCGCGTGATTTGCCACCAGGTCGGCGCCGCCCATCGCACCGAGGTCCTGGCGGCGCTCGGGGTGGACCCGGCCCGCGACTACTCGAGCTTCGAGACGCTCGGGAACATCGGCACCGTCTCGGTGCCCATCACCGCCGCGCTGGCGCAGGAGGCCGGCTTCCTTCGAAAGGGGGACCGCGTCGCTCTTCTGGGGATCGGGAGCGGCCTCAACTGTCTCATGCTGGGGGTGGAGTGGTGACCGCGATGACCTTCGACGTAACGCCCTTCCGCTCTCTGTACCCGTGGGAGGGGCACTACCTGGACGTGGGCGGTGGTGTCCGGATGCACTACCTCGACGAGGGGGCCGGCGACCCGCTCGTGATGCTGCACGGCAACCCGACGTGGTCCTTCTACTGGCGCCGCCTCGTCGCGGAGTTCTCGCCGACGCACCGCACGATCGTCCCCGACCACGTCGGGTGTGGGCTCTCCGACAAGCCGGGGGACGACCGGTACGACTACGTCCTCGAGCGCCGCGTCTCCGACCTCGAGCTCCTGCTCGACCGCCTCGGGCTCAAGGAGGCCGTCACGCTCGTGCTCCACGACTGGGGGGGGATGATCGGCCTCGCCTTCGCGACGCGGCATCCCGAGCGGGTGAAGCGTCTCATCATCCTCAACACCGCTGGCTTCGGCCTCCCCCCGGGGCGACGCCTCCCGTGGCAGATCGCCGCTGTCCGACATCTTCCCGCCTTCCCGGTCCCGGTTCGTGGCTGGAACGCGTTCTCGCGCGGTGCCAACCGGCTCTGCTCGACGCGCCCCGGAGGGCTCCCCCCGCTGGTTCGTCTCGCCTACCTCGCCCCGTACGACTCGTGGGCGCATCGCATCGCTGTGCAGCGCTTCGTCGAGGACATTCCGCTCGAGCCGGGAGATCGGAGCTTCCCGGTGGTCGATCGGGTCTCGCGCGAGCTGGGGCAGTTCGCGGGCGTGCCGCTCCTCATCTGCTGGGGTCGAAGGGACTTCGTGTTCGACGACGCGTTCCTCGCGGAGTGGACGCGACGGCTCCCTCACGCCGAGGTCCACGCGTTCGCGGACGCCGGGCACTACGTTCTGGAGGACGCCCACGAGCGCATCGTCCCGATCGTCAGGGACTTCCTCGCGCGCCACCCGCTCCCGCCGGCGACGACGTGAGGCCCGACCCCACGGCTCCGAACGCCAACATCGCCTCCCACTTGCCGGTGATGGCCAGGCTGGCTCCGGACCGCCCGGCGATCATCGCCCCACGCCGCGGCGATCACGGCGGGGCGTGGGACACCCTGAGCTTTGGAGCGCTCGACGCCAGGAGTGACGTGTACGCCGCAGGCCTCGGCGCGATCGGCGTCGGCCGCGGTGTTCGCACCGTCCTGATGGCGCCACCGAGCCTCGAGTTCTTCCCGCTCGTGTTCGGCCTCTTCAAGGCTGGCGCCGTCCTCGTGCTCATCGACCCGGGGATCGCGCGCAGCGCCCTCCTGGCGTGCCTGGAGGAGGTCCGCGCGGAGGCCTTCATCGGCGTGCCGCGCGCGCACGTGGCGAGGCTGCTCTTCCCGCGACCGTTCCGCGCCGTCCGGGCGCTCGTGACCGTGGGGCGGCGCATGGGGTGGGGCGGGCACACTCTGCGAGACGTGGAGCGCCTCGGCACCGAGCGCCCGGCCGCGTCCGTGGTGCCGGCGCCCGGGGAGGTCGCCGCGGTCCTCTTCACGTCGGGGTCGACGGGCGTGCCGAAGGGGGTCGTGTACACGCACGAGATGTTCGACGCCCAGGTCCACGCCATCCGCGCCACCTACGGCATCACGCCGGGGGAGGTGGATCTCCCGACGTTCCCCCTGTTTGCGCTCTTCGACCCTGCGCTCGGGATGACCGCGGTGCTCCCGGAGATGGACTTCCGGTTTCCGGCTCGCGCCGACCCCGGGAAGCTCGTGCACGCCCTGACCACCCACCGGTGTACCAGCATGTTCGGCTCCCCGGCACTCCTCGACCGGCTCGGTCGCTACGGTGTGGCGAACGGCGTGCGACTCCCCGACCTGCGCCGGGTCCTCTCGGCCGGCGCCCCGGTCAGGACGGACGTCCTCGAGCGCATGACGCGGCTGCTCGAGCCCGGGGCGCAGGTCTTCACGCCATTCGGCGCGACCGAGTCGCTCCCGGTGGCGAGCATCGGCAGTGACGAGGTGCTACGGGACACCGCGCGCGGGGCAGCGTCGGGGCGGGGCGTCTGCGTGGGGAGGCCCGTTGCCGGCTCACACGTCCGGATCATTCAGGTTACCGACGATGCCATCGCAGCGTGGTCTGACGACCTCGAGCTCCCCGTTGGTGCCATCGGGGAGATCACCGTTCGCGGGGCGGTCGTCACTCACGAGTACTACCGGCGCCCCGAGGCGACCCGGCTGGCGAAGATCCTCGAGGGGGACGGCGTCGTCCACAGGATGGGCGACGTCGGCGCCTTCGATGATGAGGGGCGCCTCTGGATGTGCGGTCGGAAGAGCCACCGGGTGGAGACGAGACACGGGGTCCTGTTCACGGTTCCAGTCGAGGAGGTGCTCAACCTGCACCCCGCCGTCCGCCGTACTGCCCTCGTCGGCGTCGGCCCTCGCGGCGCGCAGCAACCTGTGTTGCTCATCGAGCGCGAGCCCGGCTCCAGGCTGAAGGACAAGGAGCTCGTCCGAGGGGTCGCGGAGCTCGCCAGGGCGCACGACGTTACCCGCGGCATCACCTGGTTTCACGTCTACCCAGGCACGTTCCCGGTGGACACACGGCACAACGCGAAGATCGAGCGCGAGCGGCTCGCGCGATGGGCTGCGGCGAACGTCCGCGTCACGGGGGCGCAGTGAAGGCGCTGGTCACGGGCGGAGGGGGGTTTCTCGGGAGCCACCTCGTGAGGTCCCTCCTTGCCCGTGGAGACACTGTGCGGGTGCTGGCGCGCGGCACCTATCCGGAGATCGAGCTGATCGGCGGGTCGATGGTGCGGGGCGACGTTCGGGACGCACGAGCCGTCGCGCGCGCCGTCGAGGGGATGGACGTGGTCTTTCACGCCGCGGCGAAGGCGGGGGGCTGGGGCGACCCCGTCGAGTTCAAGGGGATCAACGTAGCGGGGACCGAGAACGTCGTGGCGGCGTGCCGCGATGGCGGCGTCGGGCTGCTGGTCTACACGAGCTCGCCTTCGGTCGTGCACTGCGACCGGGACATCGAGGGGGAGGATGAGTCGCTCCCCTACGCGACGAGCTTCACCGCGCACTACCCGCGCACCAAGGCGCTCGCAGAGCAGGCGGTGCGTAACGCGGCGGGCGGTGCGCTGCGCACCGTGTCGCTCCGCCCGCACTTCATCTGGGGACCGGGGGACCGGCATCTCCTGCCCCGCCTCGTCGCGCGCGCAGAGGCCGGCCGCCTGCGCCAGGTGGGCCGACGCGACGTCCTCACCGATACGACCTACATCGAGAACTGCGTCGACGCTCATCTCCTTGCTGCGGCGGCGCTGGCGGAGAACCCCGCGGTGTCCGGCCGGGCCTACTTCGTCAGCGATGACGCGCCCATCGGGCTCTGGACGATGGCGCGTCGGATGCTCGCGGCCGTGGGGGGAGGGGAGGTGGGGCGCCCCGTACCAGCCGCGCTGGCGTACGCGGTGGGGGCCGTTCTCGAGGGCGTCCACGGGGCGTTCGGGATCGAGCGCGAGCCGTTCATGACCCGCTTCGCCGCGAGCGAGCTCTCTCACGCGCAGTGGTTCGACATCTCGGCCGCGAAGCGCGAGCTCGGGTACCGTCCCCGCGTGACGATCGACGAAGGGCTGGCGCGCATGGCACGTGAGCACGGGAGGCGCGCGTGACGCCCGAGGAGAAGCGGGCCGTGTCGGGCGCCCGCGCCGCCTTGTCGCCTGCGGCTCCGGAGAAGGTCCCCCCGTGGCGTCGTCTCGGCCCCCCGGTGACGCTGACGCGCCGACGGAAGATCCTCGCCCTCGCCGTCGCAGCGGCCAGCGATGCGGTTCAGCTGATATTCTCGCCGGCCTTCGGGGAGGGGGCGGGGTCGCCGCTCGATGTCGCGCTCGATGTCGTCACGGCCGGCGTCATCCTCGTCATCGTGGGGTTCCAGTGGCGCCTCGCCATCGCCCTTGCGGCCGAGCTGGTCCCCGGTGTCGATCTGTTCCCGACGTGGACCGCCGTCGTGCTGAGCCTCCCATCGGAGCGCTGACGGGCGCGTCCGGGGTCGACCGCGTGCTACGTCCATCCCGGATGCCCTCCAGGCTCTCCTTCCTCCCGAGCTCGCTGCCTCTGCTGGCTCTCCTCCTCGGGGTCCTGGGGCAGACGAAGGAGCAGGCGTCGATCATCGCGCTCGCGGGCGCTGCGACCGTCCTGGTGTGGATCGTGGGGCTCGTCCTCGCGCTCGTTGTCCAGGTCGCGCGCCAGCGAAGCGTCGCTCCGGTTCTCGTGGGCCTGACGATCTCGGGGGCGGCGATCCTGGCCGCGGCGGCGCTCGTGCTCGACGCGCCGATGTGGGTTCGGTGGCGCGCGGCGCCAGGCATCGCGGCGATCGAGCAGCTGCGGGTGGAGGAGGGGCGCTACCCAGCGGAGGGCTCGCTCGACGGAGACTTCCCGCGGAGCGTGCGCGCGACGCTTGAGGCGAGCGGGCGGTGCATCTACAGGCCGCGCTCTGGCTCGTATCGACTCACGTGCCTCGGCCTCTCCCAGGGCCGCTACTCCTACGACGCGAGCACCGGTCGATGGTCCGGGTGGGAGTAGCGGCGCCGCTCTCGCCGGACGCCCGGCCGGGCGGTGTCCCGGGCCTGGCTGCGGCCTTCCTGTTCCGCAGGGGCCGGCAGCTCCGGCGGTCAGTCCGGTCGATCGGCGGCGCGAGGTCACCTCATCGGGCGTGTTCGGCCGTGACCTGAGCGGTGCGAACGGGCATCATCGGGGGGTGGAAGCGCCCCCCTTCGACAGCGTCGAACGCTGGGCGTGGGATTACATCCGGTCCACGTCGCTCGAGGCCAAGCTCGAGCCGCCCCCCGCGCCTGACCGCTGGGAGACGCGTCCGCCCGTCCGGCGCCTGACGGTCCCCGGTCGCCCCCCGGAGCTCCGCACCGTCACCAAGGCGCCGAGGAGCCGCGGGCTGGTCTCCGACATGGGTCGGGCCCGGGCCCTGCACACGTTCTTCCACCACGAGCTCCAGGCCGCCGAGCTGATGGCATGGGCGCTGCTCGCGTTCCCGGACGCCCCCGCCGAGCTGCGCGCTGGGCTCCTGAGGATCGCCGTCGACGAGGTCCGCCACATGCGCCTGTACGCCGGCCAGATCGAGCGGCTCGGGCACCGCATCGGAGAGTTCACGGTGCGCGACTGGTTCTGGGACCGGGTGCCTTCGTGTGCAGACCCCGTCGCCTTCGTGTCCACCATGGGGCTCGGGCTGGAGAGCGCCAACCTCGATCACGCGGCCGTCTTCGCGGCTCGCTTCCGTGCGGTGGGCGACGAGGAGGGGGCGCGCGTGCAGGAGGTCGTCGGTGCCGATGAGGTCGGGCACGTGCGCTTCGGCGCCACCTGGTTCGTCGAGCTCGCGGGCTCGCTCACCTTCGAGGCGTGGATGGCTTCGCTGCCGGCGCCGCTCTCCCCGATGCTCATGCGGGGCCGACCGCTCCACCGCGAGGCCCGCCTGCGGGCCGGAGTCCCTGTCGCTTTCGTCGACCAGCTCGAGGCATGGCAGCCCGCGTAGCCTGGGTGCTGAACCTTGACGCCGACCTCGAGCTCGGCGCGGCGTCCAGTTACGAGCCGCGTCGCTCGGTCAGGGTCGCGATGGGGCCTCACGTCGCCCGCCTGGCCGCGGCGCTGCTCGATCCAGGCGACCTGCTCCTTGGCGATCCGCCCTCGCCTGGCGTCGCCCGGGGGCTCGTCGGGCGTGCGTTCTGCCCGACCCCGCGGGCGCTCGCGCAGCTGCGCCGGGCCGGAGCGGAGCCCGAGCGGTCGCCGCCCGTGGAGGTGCTGCGTCGGGTCAACTCGCGAGCCTTCGCCAGCGGCCTCGGGGCCACACTGCCCGGCGCGGCGTTCGTGACGACGCTGGCCGAGGCGGAGGACGTCCTCGCGTCCGAACCATGGGAGGGGGGCGCCTGGCGGCTCAAGCACGCGTTCGGAATGGCAGGGCGAAACCAGCGCGTGGCCGCGTCTCCCCGGCCCGACTCCGCGGACCGCCAGTTCCTCCGGGCTGGCCTCGCGCACGGCGGCGTCCAGATCGAGCCGAACGTCGCCGTCGTGGCGGAGTACGCGATGCACGGGATGCTGGCGCCAGACGGCTCGCTCGCGGTCGGGAGGCTGGTCCGCCAGCGGTGTGACGCCCGCGGCGCATGGCTCGCGACGGAGTCGCTCGAGTCGGGAGCCACGGAGGTCCACGGCTTCGTGCGCGACGGAATCGAGGCGGAGGTTCGCGGCGTCGGGCGCGCCCTCTCGGAGGCTGGCTACTTCGGGCCGTACGGCGTCGACGCGTACTGCTACCGAAGTCGGTCGGGGGAGCTCCGCCTCCAGCCGCGGAGCGAGATCAACGCGCGGTACTCGATGGGGTTCTCTACGGGCTTCCCGCGGGCGCCCTGACCGCCGCGATCAGCTGCCCCCCTCGCCACGCGCAGGAGACCTCCACGGTCGGCTGTCGCTCGGCCCCGTCGAGCCGCATCGTCACCGACGGTGTGCTGCTGTCGAGGCCGTCGACGCGCGCCTCGTGGTAGCCGAGGAGGCGCCCGACCCGGACGGCCAGCGCCTTGTACACCGCCTCCTTCACGGCAAACGCCACGAGGACCGCGCGATCACGCTCCTCGCTCTCCAGGCGCGCGACCTGCGTGCGCTCCTCCGGCAGCAGGATCAGGCCGGCCACGGACCGCGCCGCCGCGATATCATCCTCGAGGTCCACGCCGACGGTCGCGCTGTCGCCCGGGGCGACCAGCGCCACCGCGAGGTCGCGCTTGTGAGCGATCGACGCGACGAAGCCGCGCGGCGGCCGCGGGGCGCGCCCGGGCCCCGCGAGGAGCCGCCAGTCCGGGGCGGCGAGGTGACGGCCGGCCTCCTGACCCGCTAGCCGCCCGGCCACCCACTCGACCTGCCGGAAGCCGCCGAGCGCGCGAGCGGCCTGCGCCTCCTCGCGGTGGAGGCGCGCCAGTACCGCCTCGGAGACCGCCTCCCGGCTGCGCGGCATCACGACTCCGACGAGGAAGCCGAAGGGGTGGGGGTGGGCGAACGCCACCGAGAACGGCTCAGCCACGCCAGGCCTCGGTGGTCCGGGTCGTGGCGCCTCGTCGGTGCATAGGTCCAGCGTGCGGGTGTCGGCCTCCGCTGTCTACAGCGGGGTCGCGCACGGACCGTATCGAGCGCCGCGTCGAGGCCACGGCTCGCGTCCCCGGCGACGGGCAGGCGCGAGCGGACCTCGGGATCGACCCTGCGAGCCCCCCGGGACCAGTCGTGGCCGTTGGGAGACTGACGGTATCGCGCTACCCTCGCGCCCGTCATGGAAGCGGAGAGGTCGGCGCTGGCGCCATTCGTGGGAGACGTCGATCTGGAGAGGCTGCTCCGACTCGTGCCCGCGGGCCACACGATCAAGGGGGCCTTCGTGGCGGCTCCCGCGGAGATTGTCGCGGACGAGTGGTCTCGCCTCGAGCCCACCTTGCTCCGCCCACCGCGGTCAGGGAAGTTCGTGACGTTCTCCGACTATCCGCTGAGCGACTTCCTGCGCATCACGGACGCCGCCGCGCGCCGGCGTCACGCCGACGTGGGCACGAGCGAGGGGCACCGCCGACTCGCCCGAGCCACGTTCGACATCTTCGCCGCGACCGCGCTCGGTCGTGTCACTCTGAGCCTTGTATCTGGCCCCTCCAGCCTCCTCACGAAGTACGAGGAGATCTTCAACCGCATGCTCTCGGGGCCCCGTGTCGGCGTCTACGTCACCAGCCCCGAGTCCGTCGAGGTCTCCTACACGGGCTACTACTCGACCCGGGAGGCGATCTTCGGCGTCCTCGAGGGGGCCGTCATGGCCTGCCACCGCAACCCCGTCGTGAGCGTCGAGGCGCGCGGGGAGGGGCGGTATCTCGCGCGGGTCTCCTGGGCGTCGACGTGACGGAGGCGCGGCCCCTGCACCGCGTCGTCCACCTGTCTGACCTGCACCTCGGCGCAGGCGCCGATCAACTGACCGCGATCCTCGACCCGCTCGTGAGGACGCTCCGCGAGCTCCGTGGGGGCTGGGGCGCGCCGCCCGCGCTCCTCGCGATCACCGGCGACCTCCACGATAGCCCGGGTGGCGACGTCGGCGAGGCGACCGCGCGCCTCGTGACGCTGCTCGAGCGGATCCGCGCCGCGCTGGGGGGCGAGATCCCGACCGTCGTGGTACCGGGGAACCACGACCGTCGCACCCAGGGGCTGCTCCTCCCGTTCCGGGAGGACCTCATCGGCGCCCTGGCCCGGGCGCGCATGCCGCGCGTCGTCGTCGGTGGGACGGCGCTCCCCTTCCTCGCCGAGGCCGTCGACGACGGGTTTCACGGGCTGCCGTTCGCCGTCGCCCTCCTCGACTCGTCCTATACCCCGACGGGCCTCGTGAGCGCTGGGGGCCTGCTTCGTGTCGAGGACCTCCTCGAGCTCGCCGAGCTGCTGGCCCTCCGGGGCGGCGACCCGGGCAGGCCGCTGCTCCTCCTGACGCATCACCACCTCATTCCAACGCCCGTCACCGACACCGCGCGCATCGACGCGGACACGACGAACCCGGCGCTCCGGTGGCTCGCGGCCAACGCTCTGCCCAGGCTCATCTCGAACGCGGATCACGAGGAGTGGATGATGACGGCCTTCGGCGCCGGCTCGCTCCTGTCGACCCTCCACGCCCTCGCCCGGCCTGTGCTCGTGCTGCACGGGCACAAGCACTTCCCGACCGTCCGGACGCTGCGCGCGTCCCTGCACGGCCAGGGCGACGTGGCGCTGCTCTCTGCCGGCGCGGCGGGGCTCGCGCTGGCGCTCGACGAAGGAGATGATGCGGAGGCTACGCGGCTCTGGCCCTCCTTTCACGTCCTCGAGATCGACGGGCCCGCCGTGCGGGTGGAGACGGTCGCGTACTATGGCGCGGCGCCCGCGGCGACGCGCGACCTCTTCCACGCGCGGGCCGATGGCGCGTCGTGGGTCGTGCAGCCCGTCGACGACCGTATCCGCCACCGGAGCCCGAGGCTCCTCCACAACTGGCTCGAGGTCGCCTTGCGGCCGTGCGCCGGCCGACCGGCGGCGCGATGGGACGTTGACGCCACGAGGACTCTCCGCGCCGATGCGCCCCTGTCCCACGTCGAGCAGCTCCGCGCAGCGCCGGGCGCGGTGTTCGAGGCCGGGGCCGGTGCGACGGGGGGGCCGTCGACGCGGTCGATCCGCGTGCGGGCGGACGGCACGCCGGTGCGCTATCGGCTGATGGGCGGGGCGGTCCGGACGGTCGAGGAGGCGCTCCGGCACTACGGACCGGTCAACCCCTACGAGGGGGTCGAGCTCCTTTGCCGCTACGAGAGCGCCGAGGCGCGCCTCACCCTGCACGGCCTCCCCGCAGGCGTCGTGCCGTTCGGCAGCGCGGTCGACCTCACGCGAGGGCGGGCGGTCCCACGTCGCGTCGGCAAGGTCGACGGCGGCGGGGTCGAGCTGGTGATGGCCCCGTGCCCACCCCGGACCCTGCTGCGCATCCAGTGGCGTCCGTCGTGACGCGTCGACGCGCGCGGGGCGCCCACGGTCTCAGTCCCAGGCCCGCGTGATCCCCTCGCAGATGTAGTCGGAGAGGGCGGCGATGGTCAGGGCGGGGTTGATCCCGAGGGGGGTCGGCAGGATGGCGCCGTCGGCGACGAAGAGCCGCCCCGGGTGACCGAAGACGGCGCCGCTGACGTCGACGACGGCGCGGGCCGGGTCATCGCCCATGGGGCAGCCGCCGAGCGGGTGCGCGGTGATGATCCGCTCCCGCAGGAAGGACCGCGGCTCCGGGTTCTTGATGTACGAGCCGCCGAGCGCGAAGATCAGCGCCTCCATCCGGTCGTCGATGCGCTGCGCGTACGGCTGGTTCTCGACCCCCGGCCAGCGCACCTTCACGTCGTCACCCTCGAGGCGGAGCGTCCCCGCGGTCGACTCGGTCCCCATCGCGAAGTAGAGCACCGAGCGCCGGAGGGCGCCGAACCCGGTCAGCCCGATGAAGTCGGCGCCCGAGCGGACCCACTCCCGGACGTGGTGGAACGACCCCGTGTCGGTCGGGGGGGGCGTCCGGTGGACGAACGGCAGGGCCGCGCGGACGAGCGCCGTGACCGCCTGCGGCAGCCCCCCTTCCTCGAGCACGAAGTGCTTACGCACGTCCGGGTCGGTCGTGTAGGAGACGCTCGTGGTGATCGTGGGCCCGAACGTCGGCTCGGCAGGCTCTCGCGTGTCGTAGCCGAAGCCGATGATGTCGCCGTTCCCCGTGAAGCCCTCGCCGAGCGCGGCGGGGACGCTTAGCCCGAAACGATCGGCGCTCCGCCGGAGGAGCTTGAAGCTCCCGACCGACGCCGCGGCCACCACGACCTGCTTCGCGACGATCACCGACTCGGCCCCCGTCCTCGAGGCCCGGACGTGAACCCGGAACCCGTCGAGCCCGATCGGCTCGAGGCCGACCACCTCCGACTCGACGTAGATCTCCGCCCCTTGCCTCTGGGCGACGGACAGGTACGTCATGTCGACCGTCGACTTGGCCGTGACGTTGCAGCCCGTGACGCAGGCGCCGCAGTCGTCGCACCGGTCCTGCGTGTTCCCCGTGTCGTCCCGCCGGTAGCGCTCCTTGAAGTTCACGGCGATGGGGACCGTCGCGACCGGCGGCGGCGGCTCGTTCGTAGCCTCGGCCACCGTCGCGACGGCCTCCCGGACGAGCCGGGCCTTCACCGGCGGATTCGGGTGAGGGCTCGGCTGCATCATGTCGAGGGCGCGCGCGTAGTAGGGCTCGAGGTCCGGCAGGGCGCGCGGCCAGGCGGGCTCCTTGAAGACCTTCGGCTCGGCCCGGAGCAGCACGCTCGCGTTGATGAGCGACGTCCCGCCGAGCCCGTTGCCGACCACCGTCTCGATGTCCCCCGCGTCGATGAACTCGAAGAGCCCGTTCGGCGTGAGCGGCGTGCGGAGCTCGCCCGCGAGCTGCCACGGCTCGGCCGGGAAGTCGCCGGCGCGCAGCTCGCGTCCGCGCTCCAGGACGCACACGGAGCGCCTCGCCTTGCCGGGGATCGGGGCCGAGAGCCGCGCCGCCGCCGCGCCGCCGCCGTAGCCGCTGCCGACGATGACGACGTCGTAGACGTCCCGCCGCGTCGCGGGGTCGCGCGCGAGCACGCGGCGGACGCTGGTCGGCACCGGGGCGTGGCGGAAGCCGGTGAGCAGGACGTAGACCTCCTCGTGAAGGAAGAGCTTCAGGAACTTCATCTTCGCGACGAGCGGGTCGTCGTCCCCGGTCGACCTGAAGCTCGTGACCAGATCGAGGAAGTCGCGCATGGGGAAGCGGAGGACGCCGGCCGCGACGACGGCCCCCGCTTCGTCGGAGAGCGTCGTGTAGAGCGTCGTGAGGTCGCCCACGGTGTGACCACCGAGCGGGTCCCCCTCGAGGTACTTCGTCCCGTCGAGCGTGTAGACGGCGCCGCCCGAGCGCAGCTTGTGCTGGTGGATCATCAGCCGCGGGGCGCCGGCTCCCGGCGCCATGAAGTTGAAGACCCCGCTCTCGAGCGTCGGCGCCGGCAGGCCGCGCGACTCGAACAGGTTGCCGAGGTACGTCCCGCCGAACGTGGCCGTGTGGTCACGGTCGGCGATGAAGCGGTCGAGGTCGTCCATCTCGATCGTTCCGTCGAAGCCGAACTCGAGGCCGGCCTTCTCCCCTTCGAGCGCCCCGGTGCGCGGGTCCGTCTCCCCCCAGGCGAAGGCCCCCTTCAGCGTCTCGTGGAACGCGAGCGTGGTCGTCATGGCGCCACGATTTCATGCCCCCGCGCGGCCTGTCCAAGGAGATCGCCCCGGTCGCCGGTCCGTCACCCCGGGCGTGGGACGACGCGCCGGCCACGCGGTCCGCGCCGCGCTATCCTGCTTTGCGGCCGGCACGATTACGGGCATGGTGGACCTCTTCGGGGGGCTCCGTCATGCGGGGAGCCGTCGGCGTCACGTGTGCCCGCGGGCACGGGAGGTGGGTTGAATGGAGAATCCGGCGTTTCAAGCGTATGCGCTCACGAGCGCCGTCCTGGCCGTGCAGCTGATCCTGCTCGCGTTCTGGACGGGGGCGACCCGCGCGAAGAGCAAGCGGTACACGAACCCGGAGGACGCGGGCGTCGTGAAGGGGGAGCAGGCGGAGCAGGATCACCCGGACGTGCTCCGGGTGCAGCGCGCCCACCGGAACGCCCTCGAGAACGTCGTCCCGTTCCTCGCCGTCGGCGCGCTCTACGTGGCGACCGGGGCCAGCAAGACGGGGGCCCAGGTCTACTGCTACACCTTCCTCGCGGCACGCCTCCTCCACTCGGTCTTCTACCTCGCGGGGAAGCAGCCCTTCCGGACGATCGCCTTCGGCATCGGCGCGGCTGCCGTCCTCGGCATGGCGTTTCACGTCATCCGCGCCGCGATTTGACCCGAGGCGCCGCCGCCGCCGCCGGGTAGACTGGGGGGCGGAGGCGGTGTTCCGCGAGACCCGAGCTTGAGCCACCTGAGCCCACAGTCCGACGGCGTGCTTCGCGCCCTGACCGAAGACGGCACCTTCCGCGTCATCACTGTGCGGACGACCGAGACGGTCCGGGGGGCGGTCGCTGCCCAGGGGGCGACCGGCGCGACGGCGTCGCTGCTCGGCGACCTCCTGACGAGCGCCATTCTGGTGCGCGAGAGCATGGCCCCCGACCTCCGCGTCCAGCTCATCTTGCAGAGCGGGACGCAGCGCAGCCGCCTCGTCGCCGACGCCCACCCGGACGGGAGCTCGCGCGGGCTCCTCCAGCGCCCGGCGTCGTTGCGGGAGGTGACCCTCCGCGACGGTGATCTGCTCCAGGTCGCGAGGACCCTCCACAACGGCGCGCTGCAGCAGGGGACGGTGGCGCTCTCGGCGG
>Ga0316217_10000682_pt1 | contig 47107 bp, 45 predicted proteins | sample 1anoAmetaG_FD_203633 | JGI IMG/M metagenome (GOLD analysis project Ga0316217, IMG submission 203633) | Freshwater microbial communities from Trout Bog Lake, Wisconsin, USA - 1anoA | ecosystem: Environmental > Aquatic > Freshwater > Lake > Hypolimnion/Profundal zone | place: USA: Wisconsin...
CCTTGAACGCCCTGCGGCCCGGCCATGGGAACCCCGGCCAGCCCAACCCAAGTCGCACCCACCTTGGGGCCGTAGAGCAGGTTGTCGGTGGTATCCAGATAGAAATCCCCTGCTGCCCCGCCTGCTGAGGTGGCCACCGGACTTCCAGCGCCGTTGAGAATGGTCCTGCCATCGGCGCCGTTGGCCCCTGCCGAACCCTGCTGGCCCGTGGCTCCTGCTGCACCTGTCAGGCCCGGCAAACCCTCCGGACCGGCTGGTCCTTGAGGCCCAACGGCACCGGCGGGACCTTGGATACCCTGTGCCCCGGCCAGCCCCTGCGGCCCTGCAGCACCCGTTGTGCCCTGGGGTCCAGCGACACCGGTCAAGCCGATCGTGCCTTGCGGTCCTGCTGGTCCGGTGGCACCCGCCAAGCCGGTCGCCCCCTGGGGCCCAGCGGCGCCCGCCGTGCCCTGCGGTCCGGCAACGCCGGTCAGTCCGGTCAGGCCCTGGGAGCCCATCGCCCCGGTGGCGCCGGTCAGGCCCTGGGAGCCCATCGCCCCGGTGGCGCCGGTCAGGCCGATCGGGCCCTGGGGCCCTGGGGCCCTGCGGCGCCCGCCGTGCCCTGCGGCCCGGCGATGCCGGTCAGTCCGGTCAGGCCCTGGGAGCCCATCGCCCCGGTGGCGCCGGTCAGGCCGATCGGGCCCTGGGGCCCAGCGGCTCCCGCCGTGCCCTGCGGTCCGGCGGCGCCGGTCAGTCCGGCCAGGCCCTGCGGCCCTGTCATCCCGGTGACGCCTGCCGCTCCCTGGGGCCCGACCATGGGAACCCCGGCCAGCCCAACCCAGGTCCCGCCCACCTTGGGGCCGTAGAGTAGGTTGTTGGCGGTATCCAGGTAGAAGTCCCCGACGGCTCCGGCCACTGAGGTGGCGACCGGGCTTCCAAGGCCGTTCAGGATGGTCCTGCCATTTCCGCCATTGGCGCCGGCCGGGCCCTGCGGGCCAGTCGCGCCTGCGATACCGGCCAGGCCTGCAAGTCCCTGAGGGCCGGTTGCTCCTGCTGCACCCGTTGGCCCAGCGGGACCTTGGGTTCCCTGGAGGCCAGCGGGCCCCTGAGGTCCGACCGATCCGACGGTGCCGGCAAATGAAGAGGCTATCCACTTGCTGCCATTGAACACCAGGGCTTGGCCAATGGTGGGCGGGGTGGTGGTCAGGTCCAACGGGATTCCTTGAAGGTTCATGACCAAGGTCTGATTCTGGGAGCCCGAGAGGTCGCCGCCGAAGGACCCCAGCAGGGACCAGGCGCTATTGGCCTGGAAGGCTGGGACAATCGAAACGTCCGGAACAAGGGCCTGCCCGGAGACCGTGATATGGAGCATGAGGCCGCTCAATCCCAGGACGGAAGCGGATATCGCCGGCATCCCCTCGGAGCCGAGAACGGTCGAGTAAAGGCCGTCCGTGACGACGATATTCTGCGCACCTGAGTTCCACTGCTCGGTGCCGGTGCTGTCCAGGATGGAGAAGACGAAACTGAAGGTGCCTCCCGCGGCCACCCCACTCTGCAGAAGGCGTCCCTGGTAGGCGATGGCTGGCAGCGGGGCCACGCGCACGGCTGATTGAGCCGATTGGCCATGGAGAAACGGACTGCCCGTGCTGGCGATGAGGGCTGCAATGGCTGGGCTGAGAAGTGGATGTCGCATGATGTCCGCCAGGGATGGTCAGGGGAGCGAAAGGCTTCGATGCAGATGAACGCCGGGGCGGGCGATCAAGGCACGGGCGGCAGGAAACCGTTGCGGACCTGGATGGAGTTGGATGAGTTGGATGTCACCGTCGCCGGGACGGGTTCGCCCAGCACAGGGCCGTTGGAAAACGTGCCGCCGGCCGTGGCCTGCTGGACTCCCGAAGCCTCGACCGAATTCGGCGAGGTGACTGCCGTCCCAGCGGGAACGACCGTTACGCCGGCGGTCTCGGCAACCGAGCTTCCGGTGGAACCTGTCACGGTGAGGGTGTAGTTGATGGTTGTGATCGGGTTGATGGTCAGAAGCTTCCCACTGGTGGCGGATAGGTTGCCGGGTGTGATGAGGCCCGTACCATTGGCGAAGATGGCCAGCAGTTGCGCGGTTCCGCCCACCCTGAGGGTCGTGGGATTCGCCACGAAACTGCTGATCGAGGGTATGGGCGGGGCTGTGTTTGCCCCTCCGCCGCCGCCTCCACCGCCGCAATGGATCTGGGCCCCCAACGCTCCGATTGCGGCGAAACCGCAGAGGCTAAACCTGGCCGCATTGGACATGAAATGCTCCTGCCTGGTCTTTCGAGGGCCACAGACCGTCAAGGCCATGCCCACTGATAGGCGTGGCATAGAAGAGAGGCATAGAATCAGAAGATTTGAATCTCGATATGAAAAATTTAATATAATAAATCCATCATCGTCAACGATTATTTGATATTTTGTAGACGTTCATTGCGCCAAGCAAAGCTTGGGCGGGGGGGAAGGCTGACATAGACAGCCTGAAACCTCGCATCGGGACCCAGCGGGTTTTCCCGCCCGGCCAAGCCCAGCCAGCAGCCGGTACCGAGTCTTGCGTGGTTCCAGGGTGACCTGGACTGCGAAGCGTAGACAGGGAGTCTCGCAGGCCGTGTGATCGAGCCTCGAAAGTTACTAGCCCGGATTCCGCCCAAAAGTAGCTAACTAGCTTTGTTACCAATCCCGAGTCCCGTTTTTAGTAACTAGAAACGGGTTCTTGGCGGTTGGTTTCAGACCCAGGTCTTGATCGGCTTCATGGGTTCGGGGTCGAGATTGGGCGCCGTAAAGGAATCTTGTGCGCCGCACTCCACCCAGTGTCGTCGCCCACAGATAACCTTAGGCTTGGCTTTTTTCCAGCCAAATGCCGGTTTTGACCCTAGTGAGAAACATCCCATAATGGGCTTGAGGCTTCCATGAGACGCCAGGACGCTATCCAGATTCTCCTTGCTGCCCTTCCCGACCTGAAGGCCCGGATGGGGGTGCTGGATCTGTGGCTGTACGGCTCCGTGGCCAGGGACGAGGCTGGGTCCGACAGCGATGTCGATGTGCTGGTGGATCTTGCAGAAAATGTAGATTTGCTGGACTTTGTCGGTATCAAACAAGAACTTGAAGAACGACTTGGGGCTAAGGTTGATTTGGGAACCCGGAAGTCGCTCCACCCCAAGATCCGTCTCTATGTGGAAAGGGACGTCATCCATGTCGCGTGATCCCTTGATTGTTCTCGCTGAGATCCAATCGGCGGCAATGGAAATCCTCGAGTTCACCAAGGGCATGTCCAAAGATGAATTCATTTCCAACCGGGTGACCTTTCTGGCGGTTAATCGACTTTTGGAAATCATGGGCGAGGCAGCCAAGAATGTACCTGATTCCATCAGGGAAACCCATCCGGAAATCCCATGGAAGCAGGTTTGCGGTATGAAGGATGTGGTGGCACATCAGTACTACAAACTGGACGAGGATGTCATATGGCTTGCGGTTTCGAAGCGGGTGGCCTCCGTGCTGATTGCCGTTACGACAATTATTGATTCGATGCCAAACCTGCAAATTTCCCCAAATTTGGGCCCTATGGAAGCAAACAAAGGCCTGGACCCATGGGCTTAGGGTCCAAAGCATCATCAATGAAATTAAAAAATAAGGGCATTTGGCACCCCCTCATGGACCCTCGTCGGATGAATCGCCAGAGGCGGGCGTAAGGTCGAGCAGGGGCCTGCGTCCGGGCCGCAGGTACCGCCCTTCAGCCCAGCAGACGAGCCAGCAAACCCGCTACCGGCACCGCCATCAGGATCCAGCAGCACCCCATGGACCAGCCCATCTTCCTCTGCCGGCCGCTCCGAGACAGCGGGATGCCGATCTGCCGGGAGAGCTTCGCCTGGGCCTGGGGAAGACCGTGCAGGCCATTGCCGCCTGTGAAGTGCTGCGCGCCCGGGGTGAGGCCGGGACGGTGGTGATCGCGACCCCTGCATCCCTGATGCACCAGTGGGCCCAGGAAAGCTGGGGGAGGTGCAGGGTTGGGTGGAACGACTTCTTTCTCAACTTGATTAGGACTGCCGAAGGAAGCGGATTATTCACGCTTTTTGATGTTTGGAGTCAAATGGGGGCGACTGGTGGTATCTCCATGACGCCGGCTTCAACCCGCTGGCGTCCGGAACGGGGGACGACGGTTCGTCCTTCTCAGGGACGGGCGTAAACTACGTCGTGGTCTCCGGACTCGCCGGATGCACCGTCCAACTGGCGGCCGGCACCTGAATCCGCCGCAGAGGAGATGAACCATGCCGTCCACCGAGGAACGCGAAGCCCAGCCGGTGCTGGAGGACCCCTGTCCCAGGTGCGGCTTCCCGGTCGTGCTCAGATGCTGGAAAGGGCGGTTCTCCGCCAAGTGCAGGAACACGGGGTGCACGTTCGAGTTCGACGCCGACAACCGCGGGGTCCCCGCCTCCCGCTGCTCGGCCTGCGGGACGGGCCGGATGCACACCGCCGACCGGGGCCGGGTCTGCGCCGACTGCGGAGCCGCCGAAACGCCCGGGGCTGCCGCGGCGCGCCCGGCGGAGCCTGCCCGCGCCTCCGGACTGGGGCCCTGCCCGAAGTGCGGGAAGGGGCAGCTGGCGGTGCGCTCGGGCGCCTACGGCACCTTCGTCTCCTGTTCCGGACGTTGCGGCCTGACCTACAGCAGCGACGAGCAGGGCGTGCCCGAGGGCGGCGCCTGCAAGGCCTGCAAGGGGCCGGTCAGGAAGACCCAGAACGGCTCCCGGGTCTGCGCGGTGTGCGGCGCCTGGCAGGACGAGAAGAAGACCGTCGCGCCGGCCCCGGATGCCAGGCCGCCCAGGCCCAAGGCCGCCAAGTGCCCCCGCTGTTCCCAGCCCCTGAAGGACGTGTTCACCAAGCGGCAGAAGTGGGCCTACCGCTGCGAAACATGCAAGGCGTGGTACGACGCCTGAGGATCGCGGACCTGGCGCCGGGCAGCCTCAGCCGGGCAGGGTGAAGCGGAACGTCGCCCCCTTCCCGGGTTCCGCTTCGGCCCACACCCGCCCGCCGTGGCGCTGGATGGCCCGCCGGACGATGGCCAGGCCGATGCCGGTCCCTTCGAACTCCTCGGCCGAGTGCAGCCGCTGGAAGGCCTCGAACAGCTTGCCGGCGCGGGCCGGGTCGAAGCCTGCGCCGTTGTCCTGGATGAAGAACGCCCTTTCCCCGCCGGCCAGGGCCTGCTCCCCGACCGCGATCCGCGGCTGCCGGGTCCTGCCGGTGAACTTCCAGGCGTTGCGCAGGAGGTTCTCCAGCACCACCTCCATCAGGCCGGGGTCGGCCTCCAGCCGCAGGTCGGGCTGGATGAGCACCGCGACCTGGCGCTCCGGGTCGGCCCGGGCCAGGTCGTCCAGGATCCTGCGGCAGATGCCGGCTAGGTCGACCGCTTCCCGTTTCAGCTCCCTGCGGCCGAGCCGGGAGAGGTCCAGCAGGTCGTCGATGATCTGGCCCATGCGGCCTGCGCCCAGGAGGATCCGCTCGACGTGGTGCTGGCCGGCCGGGTCCAGCTGGCCCAGGTGGTCCTCCCGCAGGGCCTGGCAGTAGCCATGGATGCTCCGCAGCGGGGCGCGCAGGTCGTGGGACACGGAGTCGCTGAACGCTTCCAGCTCCCGGTTGGCGGTTTCCAGCTGGGCGGTGCGTTCCTTGACTTTCTGTTCCAGATCTTCGGCCAGGCTCCGGTTCCGGGCCTCGGACTCCCTCAGCCCGGTGATCAGGGCCGCCTGCTGCAGGTTCTGGTGGGCGCTGATGGACAGGTGCCGGGCCAGGGTGTGGAGCACGTCCGCCACGTGGCGGAACTGCTCCGCCGGCATGGCCGGCACCTCGCGGTAGGCCGCCATGAAGGCCGGCTCGTCCGCCCCGATCTCCCGCGCGTAGGCGGCCACGGTTTCCGGGTCCGCGGCGGCGTTCCGCACCTGGCCGATCAGCCAGCTGGCGATGTGCCGGCCGCCGGCCGAGATGGCGGCGCCGGCGTCCCACAGGCCGCCGCTGAGGCAGCGGCCGACGTTGGGGCCATCCAGGTGCATGCGGCCGGTGGCCAGTTGCGACTCATGGCAATCCCGGCAGCCCGCCTCCGTTTTCAGGACGATCTCGCCGCACAGCCGGGTGAACTGGCTCGGCCGGGTGAGGGGCGTCCCGTCCGGGCGGGTGATGATGGACGCCACCCCGGTGGCCAGGGCGAACCCGTCCTGCAGCTGCTGGATATCGTTCAGGTTGAAGACGTCCTCGAAGGCGGTCCCCGCCTGGTCGGCGACGGGCTGGGCCAGGGCCAGCACGCGGGATTCCAGGGCCGCCTCGAGCCGGTGGCGGTGGGTGATGTCGTAGATGACCCCGAACACCAGGCCCTTGGCGGGGTCGTACTCGGCGATCGAGTGGATGTCGCGCAGGCGGCCGTCGGCGGCCCGCTTGATGCGGAACATGACGCTGTAAGGCTTCTGGCGCTCGACCAGGTCTCTGAGGGCGGCATCCGCCAGCGCCCGGTACTCGGGCAGGACGAACTTCTGGGCCTCTTCCAGGGACCACTCCGTCTTCATCAGCCCGTAGATCCGCTTCGCGCCCGGCGACACCCGGATCGTCCGCCGGGCCAGATCCAGTTCCCAGTTGCCGAACTTGGCCAGCTTCTCGGCCCGCTCCATCAGGGCGTGACTGCCGCGGAGTTCCTGCTCCGCGCCCCTGTCCTGGAGGAACAGGGTCCGGTAGCTTACCTCCCTTTCCGCCAGCGCTGAGTTGGCCTCGCGCAAGGCCTCGTTCTGCATTTCCAGCTCGACCCGGTGCACCTGGAGTTCATGCAGCAGCCTGCGCTGGTCCTCGGGGGAGAGGGGGGCGGGAGGCTCAGCCGCCGGGCCCTCGTCACGCCAGACCGAGTCCTCAGCTTGGGTGCGAAGGTCGTCACGATTCATGGCAAAGCGCTCACGCTCGCGGGGTTGAAGATTCCACTTATTGTTTAGTAATTATTAATTTAGTTGGGATTATTAAGAAAAACAAGTCGGCAACAACTGTAAATTGCGTAGGTGGGCACGGCAGGTTCGTGTAGGCAGAAATACCTACAATCTCATTCATTTCATTTGAAACAAACAACGGAGCGGTCTTCCGTCGTCATGAATGGTGATTGAGGCTAGGATTTCATGATCATTGCCGACCCATCCGCCGAGCCTTGACTGGACTTGGAGTTCAGAAACAGGAATGTAGAGTCCAGAACCTCCGTCAAAGGGGTTTGAATGATGAATTCGCCAGACTCAAGGAGGAACGAGGCAGAACCGCCCCCGCCGGCCCCCGGCCCCGCCGAAGCCCACCGCCCGGGTTTCGAAGCCAGCCCGTTCGGAATCATCCACTACGGTCAGGACGGCTCGATCATCCTGGCCGACGCCAAGGCGGCCCAGGTCCGCTTCGAGGCGGCCCTGGCCGGCACGGCGGACCCCATGCTGGTGACGGATGCGCAAGGAAGATTCATCGCCTTCAATGACGCCTGGGCTGACTACTGCCGGTTCGGGACCCGGGACGCGTGCCCCGGGACCAGCGAGGCGTTCCACGGCCCGTATGATTTCCTCCTGCCCAGCGGCGAACCGGTGCCCGTGGGCCAGGGGGTCATCGCCCGGGCGCTCCGGGGCGAGCGGGGCGCCAAGGTGGAGTTGGTGGTCCGGCACCGCGCTTCCGGCGCCACCTGCTTCAGCAGCTACAGCTTCGGGCCGGTCCTGGACGAGCACGGGGCCGTCGCCGGTGCCGTGATCACGGTCCGGGACATCACCGAACGCAACCGGGCCCAGGACGCCCTGAAGCGCAACCAGGCCATGCTGGCCCGGACCGAGCGGGCGGTGCACCTGGGCAGCTGGGACTGGGACGTGGACACCGATACCGTGACCTGGTCGGATGAGCTGTTCAACGTCCTGCAAATCGACCCTGCCCATGGGGCGCCCCCGTTCGCCGAACAGGACAGGATCTACCCTCCGGAAGACATGGCCCGGCTCCAGCGGGCGGTGGCGAGGGCGGTCGCCGAGGGCACTCCGTACGACCTGGAGTTGAAGGTGGTACGCAAGGACGGGGAGGTGCGCATGTGTGCCGCCCGGGGCAATCCGGAGCGGGCGGCCGACGGGAAGGTCCACCGGGTTCACGGCTGGCTCCAGGACATCACCGAACGCAAGCAGGTGGAGACCGCGCTGCGGGAGAGCGAGGAACAGTACCGGATGCTGTTCGAATCGGCGTTCATGGGCGTGTCGCTGCACGAGATCATCCTGGACGCCCAGGGCCGGCCGTGCGACTACCGGTTCCTCCGGGTGAACCCGACGGCGGCGCAGTGGCTCGGCCGGAGCGCGGCCCAGCTCCTCGGCCACACCGCGCGGGAACTGTTCCCCGACCGGGGGCCGGAATGGCTCATGCGTTATTCCCGCGTGGTGATCACGGGCGAGCCGGACCATTTCGAGCGGTTCATTCCCGCCTCCGGCCGCCACCTGGACTTCCACGTCTATTCCGCCCGGCCGGGCCAGTTCGTGATCCTCACCCAGGACATCACCGAGCGCAGGCGGGCCGAGGTGCTGCACGCGGACCTCCAGGAGGCCCTGCGCGCCCAGGCGGCACAACTGCGCAAGGCCCAGGAGGACGAGCGGCTCCGGATCTCCCGGGAGATCCACGACGACCTGGGCCAGCTGCTCACGGCCCTGAAGATCGAGGTGGGCGGGCTGGAACGGAAACTGGACCAGCCCGGCCTGCCGCAGGCCCTGCATGGCCTGGTGGACCGGGTGGTCCGCGCCGCGGAGTTGACGGACACGGTGCAGGCCGCGGTGCAGCGCATCGCCATGGAACTGCGCCCCAGCCTAGTGGACCAGCTGGGCCTGGAGCAGGCGCTCCGGCACGAGGTCCGCCAGCTCCACGAGCGTTCCGGGCTCCGCTTCGCCCTGGCGCCGGAGTGGCCCTTCCCGCCGGTGCCGCCCGGTGCCGCGGGGGACCTGTTCCACATCTGCCGGGAGGCGCTCACCAATGTCCTGCGCCACGCCCGGGCGGCGGAAGTCGTGGTCGGCTGGCGCCGGGAGGGTGCCGCGGCGGTCTTCACGGTGGCGGACGACGGGATCGGCATGGGCGGCCTGGACCTGGCGGCCACGCCGGCCGTGGGGCTGACCGGGATGCGGGAGCGGGCCGCGCTCTGCGGCGGGACGCTCAGCTTCGAGCCGAACCCGCCCCACGGCACGAAAGTGACGATCCGCATTCCGCTGGACGGCCCCGGCGCCGAAGGGAGCATGGAACGATGACCCGCATCCTGATCGTGGATGACCATGAAATCGTCCGGCGGGGGCTGGTCCACCTGCTGGAGGAGGCGCTGCCCAGCGCGGCGTTCGGAGAGGCCGGCAGCCTGGCCCAGGCCCGGGCCCGGTTCCCGGAACAGCCCTGGGACCTGGTGCTGCTGGACATCAACCTGCCGGACGGCAACGGGCTGGACCTGATCGCCGACCTGCGCCGGGCCGGCCACCCGGCCCAGGTGCTGGTGCTGAGCACCTATCCCGAGGCCGAGTTCGCCATCCGCGCCTTCAAGCTGGGGGCGGCGGGCTACCTGACCAAGGGCAGCGTGGCGGACGAGATGGTCGCCGGGGTCAACCGGATCCTGGCCGGCGGCAAGTACGTGAGCGCCACCCTGGCCGAGCTGCTGGCAACCGAACTGGGCAGCCAGGCCCCGCCCGCGCCCCACGAGGCCCTCTCGCCGCGCGAACTGGAGGTGCTCAAGCTGGTGGCCGCCGGCCGGACCATCAAGGAGATCGCCTCGGCCTTCGGCCTGAGCGAGAAGACCATCGCCACCTACCGTTCGCGGCTCGGCGAGAAGCTCGGAAAATCCTCCAATGTGGACCTGGCGCGCTACGCCATCCAGCACCGGCTGATCGACTGAGCCTCGCCGGCCGGGCCTGGCGGGACTCCGGTCCATGATCCGGCCCTTCGCGGGCGCGCATCGGGCCTTTGCCCGACAGCCGGCTGCCGATCGGACCTACGGACAACTCCTTTCTTACCGACTTGTCCGCAGCGCCGCGAAGCGGACACTTGAGTATCTCCATCATTGGGTGGGCAGGCATTCCCCGCGGCCCCGATCGATCCATGGACAGGTCCTGCCGCCCTGGATCGTCCCGTCCTGAATGCCGGTGCACCCTGGCGGGGATCCGGGAGGCCGCCATGGAACGTCAGCCATCACAGGGCGATTTTTCACTCATGGGTTCCCTGGGGGACCGGATCAAGGCGGTTCGAATGAGCTGGAAGTGGTCCCAGGCGGAGCTGGCGGGAGCCCTGAAGGTGGACCAGGCCTCCGTTTCCTTCTGGGAAAGCGACAAGATCAAGCCCAGCGGCTCCTCCCTCATCGCCCTGGCCGCGCTGTTCCGGGTCAGCCTCGCCGCCCTGGAGCGTGGCCGGGGTTTCACCTTGCCGGATCCCCTGGCCCGTCCCGGGGCCAACCGGGCGGAGTGGAGCCTGTCCAGGACCGTCGCGCTTCCCTCCCGCGCGGCGCACCCGCTGACGGTGGTGGATCTCGGGGACGGCTCCTGCCGGGGCGGGGAACTGGCCGAGGCCCTGATCAGCCTCAGCCAGGGCCTCAAGGAGAACCGGCGAGCCTGGGTGGTCCTGGAGTGAGGCGGTGAACCCTTTTCTTGCGATGCGATCCAACAGAAACTGGCCGAGCTGAAGCTGGCCATGGCGACCTGCCGGGCGCCGGCTTGAGGATCAACTGTCTTCCCATAGCATCCGGACCGGAACGGCATACATGCCATCCCCGAATCCGGCGCAGGCCTCGCCGTCGTAGAGCACCGCCCCCGCCTTGAACCTTTCGCCCGAGGCCTCCTTCAGTTTCCGGAGCCCCTTGAAGTCCGCCTGAGTGACGGTGGCCGAGGCCTTGACCTCGATTCCGGCCAGTTCCAGCGGGCCGCGCTCGACCACCACGTCGACTTCCACGCCGTCCCGGTCCCGGAAATGGAAGAACCGGCTGGGCGTTCCACTCCAGTCCGCCTGGCGGTGCAGTTCCTGGTAGGCGAAGGTCTCCAGCAGCTGGCCCAGGAGCGCGCGGTCCTTCCAGAGGCCGGCGCCGTCCAGTCCGAGCAGGGCACAGGCCAGTCCGGTGTCGCCCAGGTGCAGTTTCGGCGTCTTGACGAGCCGGCTGAGGCGGTTGGTATGCCAGGGCCGGAGTTCTTCCAGCAGGAACAGTCGCTCGAGGAGGGTGGTGTACTCGCGGATGGTCGCGCGGCCCATCTGGAAGGGGGCCGCCAGGTCGCTGATGTTGAGCAGATGCGCGGTCTGGCCCGCGGCGAATTCCAGGAGGCGCGGCATCGCGTCCAGGGATGCGATCCGGGCGAGATCCCTGACGTCTCGCTGGATGACGGTTTCAATGAAATCGCGATACCAGCCTGATTGCCGGCCCGAAGTGGCGCGGGCCACGGCAGCCGGGAATCCTCCCGATGCGATCCGCCCGGCCAGTTCCGGGCCCAGGCGGGGAAAGGTGCGGACCGGGAAACGGGCCTGGAAAAGCCTGTCCAGGAAGCGGACCTCCTTCCCTGCCAACTCGCATTGCGCCAAGGGATGCAACCGGAGGATCGCCATCCTGCCGGCCAGGGAATCCGCCAGTTTCGGGACCAGCAGGACGTTCGCCGAACCGGTGAGCAGGAATCGTCCGGGGCGCCGGTCCCGGTCCACCGCCATCTTGAGGGCCATGAACAGGGTGGGGACGCGCTGGACTTCATCGAGGATGGTCTTCTCCCGCAGGTCGGCCACGAATCCAGCGGGATCCGCGGTCGCCGCATCGAGCAGAGCGGCATCATCGAAGGAAAGGTAGTCATAGCCGAGCGGTTCGCCGACGGCCCGGGCGAGCGTGGTCTTGCCGCATTGTCGGGGCCCATGCACCAGGACCACGGGAGAATCCTGCAAGGCCTCGGCCAGGCGGGGGGCGGCGAACCGGGGATGGTGTGGGGCCACGTTCATGTCGGCTGATTGTAATCCGAATGATCGGCAGATTGTAACTAAAGTTACCGGCTGATTGTAATCAAAAGGATCGGCAGTTTGTTGGATCAAAACCGCCTCTGGGCCGACGAAATCTCATCCCGCTGGAGCTTCTCAAGGTTTGCCGTGAGCAATGCTGGGTTCGTCGAAGGAGGTGGTGTCGATACGCTGAATCACATATTCAAGAATTGGCACCAATAATGCTCCCCAAGTGGTTCACGGAGAGACAAACCATGAAGCCACAAAATCTCACCCTTCCGCCCCTCCTGCCCATGAAGCGAACACACCGTATTGAAATAGTCCTCGGCATCGTCGGGGTCACCTTCCTTGCCGGTTGCAGGAACAGCCCGGGTCCCATGACGGCGCCTCCCGAGGAAACCTACAGTGTCCAGCCTGCCACGGCGAACCTGACCGTGGGGCGCGGCTTCACCTTTGCTGCCAAGCGCAATGGAACAGCGGCTCCGGACGTGACCTGGCGAGTGCTGGAACCGGGAGGCGGAACCGTGGATGGGACCGGGCACTACCAGGCCCCTGCCGTCCCCGGCGTCTACACGGTCCAAGCCGGATTCAAGTTCAGCGCGGGCCGGGTCGCGACGGCCAGGGTGGCCGTCGTGCCCTCGCCCGCTGGCGAAATCACGGCCCCCCACGAAGTGAGCCCAGGGGCCGGGGGGCTGATGGCCAGCGTCGCCGTGGTTCCCGGGTCGCACTACCTCTGGACGATCACCGGAGGAATGCTGACCGGAGCGAGCGACGGCCCTGCGGTTTCCTTCCAGGCCGGCGCCGGCCCCAAGCTGGTGTTGAACTGCAGGGTGACCAACGCGGCCGGGGATGGCTTGACTTCCTCCCGGGAGATCGCGATGGTGCGTGCGGTATCGCTTTCCATCAGCCCTGCGGCCGTGACGATCACCGCGGAACGGACCATGAAATTCGGCTTCAACGTTGCCGGCGGAACCACTCTGGGCGTGACCTGGAGCCTGGGGAAACCCGGCGCCGGAAGCATCGACAGCCTGGGGAATTACGTGGCTCCAGTCGTGCCGGGTATCTACTCGGTGCGGGTGACCTCTCGGGACGATCCCACCGCGAGCGTCAGTGCCAGGGTGCAGGTCGTACCGGAACCCCCTGAGGGAATGACCGCGCCTGACTCCTTTCAGCCAGGGGCCCTGGACCTTCGCGCCAGGGTGCCGCAGGTGGACGGAATGACCTACGCCTGGGCCATCGAAGGTGGAACCATCACGCTGGGTTCCACGACCTCCTCCATGATTTTTCATGCCGGGCAGGACCCCAGGCTCACTTTGCGCTGCAGGGTAACCAACGAAGCGGGCGATTCCTCCGCCACGGAAAAGACCCTGAAAGCCGAATGACCCCACTCATCCCCTCGTTATGAAGGGGATGGTCCTCCATTCTGATCGGGCCGGGGGCGCGGGCGCCGGGCCGGCTCCGATATCGCTGCAACCAATCGACGAAATTGATTTCTTGAGGGGAACGCCATGACCCAGAGCAGAACACACGTGAAGGACATCCTGAAGTTGACCCCTGAAGAGGCAGAATCCCTAGGGGTGGAGTTCCCGGGAGAACCAGGCATGCTCCCGGAAGCCCTGCGGGAGCGCCCCCTGCACGAACAGGTCGAAGGGGCGCTGACCGAGGGCGACGTGGTTGAATCCCTGGCTGGAGAGGTGACGACCGAAAGCCGTGAGGAGATCGAAGACCTCTTCGCCGACCTTCAGGAACGGGCGGCTGAGACTGACCAGGAATAACCGGAAACGTCCTGTTGCCTCCCGAGCCTGGGTCCTCTGTGGCCGCCCCGCCATCCCGGGCCAGAACTGCGGCTGATGACCCTCAACCCTCCTCCTTTGAATTGGAGCAATTCATGAGCAACTTCAAGGCCCCCTTGGCCAGCCTGGAATCGCTGGACCGGAAAGCCAAGGTAGAAGCCCTCCTGGACCGGTACCTTGAAGGCGTTGACTTCCGAGGGGGGCGCAGCGCCGGAAGCCGAGCGGCTGTCCCTTTCCGGTGTCAAAAAATGAAGGCAGGAATCGTCGCAACCGGCACCTTGCGCTGACCACCGGCCATTGAACAGCACAGTTCCAAATGACGCGACGATGCTCGAACGGCTGGGTCCAGGGCTGATCACTGGCGCATCCGGCGACGATCCCAGTGGCATCGCGACCTGCTCCCAGGCTGGCGCCGCCTATGGTCCAGTTCGGCCGGATCCGTTTCGACACCATCACCGGCATGCTCCTGGCCGCCTCCGGCCTGTTTGCGACCCTGTAAACGCATCTCCCTTGTCAGGTTCGCTCTGGGAAAACCATCACCCCAGGGTGCGGCTGGCGCTCGTTCAGCCGCCGCCGGGCCGCCCTGGAATGGACCCACCAGGCGCGGGTGAAGGCCCGGCCCCTGGTGCCCAGGGCCGCCTTCGGCCTGCGGCGATCGTTCAGGATCAGCTGGATTCCGAGCAGACTTGACAGCCACATGGGTCATGCCTCCGGTTGCGAACCATGGACGCCCTGCTTCTCAACCCTGGAACGCCTTGAGCAGCGCCTCGAACTGGGTGCGCAGCGACTGGTCATGGGGGGTCACGGGCGGGATCGGCCGTTCGATTCCAAGCAGGTCGTACACGGCCACCTGCGCCGCCCGCACCGAGTATTCGACCGTGAAGACGACATCCTCCGGCAGTTCCACGAACTGGCTGATGAAGGCGAAATTCCTGGTGCCGGGCGGCACCGGGAGCGGCCGGTCGCCGTGGACCCGGGGCATGAACATGCTGGTGATGTAGGGCATCATGCAGGGAATGCAGGCGGCCGTGGCGAACGCCTCCGGGTCCAGGCGCAGGTGGCCGCGCAGTTCCTTCAGGATGTCAGCGCCGCTGCACTCGCTCATGGGCCTGGCCACGAAGTTGCCGATCCGGTCCGGAAACAGGGAGTAGCCCCAGAAGACCTGCACATCGGCCGGCTGACCCGGGAAATGCGGCTGGTGGGCCAGCACGATGGACATCAGCCAGTTGGAGTCCTCGAAGGTGACCAGGCCGCCGGTGCCGGCCTCGTTGCCGGTGAACCGCCGCATCTGGTCGAAGAAGGTGGAATCCTTCAGGGTGACGGTGAACGATTCCCAGCAGGACTCCGCGATGCAGCTGTTGAAGGCTGACGGGTTGCCGAACAGGGGCCGGCCCTCGGCCAGCTTTTCCCACAGGCTCCAGCCGCCGCTTTCGGCCTTGGTCAGCCGCCGGGGCGCGCTGGTCATGGTGCCCAGGCTGGAGGCATCGGTCATGGAGGCGTTCTGCACGAACACCAGGTCGCCGTCCGCCACGGCGATCCGTTCAGCCCGGCCCTGGCGCCGGCACTGGATGCCGGTCACGGTGAAGGTGCCGTCCGCCGTGGTGCTGTCCAGGTCCGTCACCTCGCACCCGGAGACCAGGTGCACCCCCTGGGCCAGGAGCCACGTCTGCAGCGGCCGGACCAGGGAGTCGTACTGGTTGTAGATGGTCCGCTTGACCCCCGCGAGGGTCTCGATCCGGGAGAACTCGAGCATGAACCGGTGCAGGTAGCGCCTGAATTCCGCGGCGCTGTGCCAGGGCTGGAAGGCGAAAGTGGTGGCCCACATGTACCAGAATTCCGATTCGAAGAAGTCCGGCGACAGCCAGTCGGTGATGCGGTCCCCCTCAAGTTCCTCCTCGCCGGCCCTGCTGAGCCTGAGCAGCTCGATCCGGTCCTGCATGGAAAAGCCCATGGAGGTCACCGGGATCTTGGCGCGCCGCCGGTCCACCAGCCTGGCCTTGGAATGCGCCTGGTGCAGCTGGTTGAAGGCCAGGGTTTCCTGGAAGACCGACTGGCCCCCGGTCTCCAGGGAGGGGATCGACCTGAAGAGGTCCCAGGTGCATTCGTAGTTGTCGGTGGTCATCATGCGCCCGCCGCGCATGGAATACCCGCCCGCGGGCACCTGCCCGGCATCCAGGCTTCCGCCCATGACCTGGGCGGCTTCCAGGATCGTGATGCGGTCGCCTGGGATATGGCCGTCCCGGATCATGAATGCCGCGGCGGCCATGGAGCCGATGCCGCCGCCGACGAGGAATGCTTTGCGATTTTCGCTCATGGTTTCCAATCAAAGTTGTCTGACTTCCTTGAACCTGATCCAGCCCCTCTTGGCGATGTACCTCATGAACTTGACGACCCGGGCCACGGCCGCGTCAAGGTCGTCCCCTGTCTTCACGCTCTGGATGCGGGCGACCTCCAGGATGCTTCGGGTTCCGTCCATGCTGAGCCATGCCGAGGAGGCCAGTTCATCCAGCTGGAGGTCCGAAACGGGCTTTCTGTGGACCAGCCTGGCCATCAGCTTCTTGAGGGGGTTGATCTCGAAATCCAGGACGACCTTGCCGGCGTCCGTCACGCTGAACCGGTGGTGCTTGATTTCAGGCACGTAGAGCACGAAGTTGTAGGCGTCCCTGGTGCGGTCCTGGTTCATAGGGTCCTGGCCTTCCGCAGGGAGTACCAATAGACCCAGACACCCAGCAGCACGAACATGATCAAGGACAGCAGACTGCTCTTGGCCACGGCCGGGAACAGCCTGACCCCGAAGGCGATATTGAGCTGCAGGGCGGCGAACAGCCCGACCACGATGCCCATCAGCGCATCTCCGGCCACGATGCCCGAGGCGAGCAGGATGCCCTTGTCGGCAGCCTCCTCGTTGGAGGCCTTTTTCGCCCGCCGCTCGACCAGGTTCCTGATGATGCCGCCGGCGAACACCGCGGCGGTCAGACCGATGGGAAGGTAGATGCCGAGCGCCACGGCGAGGATCGGCACATCCGCCAGGAAGCAGAACATGGCCAGCGCCACACCCACGGCGACCAGCGTCCAAGGCAGCTGGGCGGTCATGATGCCCTGCACGATCATCTTCATGAGGGTCGCCTGGGGTGCGGGCACAGCCTGGCTGCCGATCCCGTAGGCCTTGTCCAGCAGCATCAAGGTGCCCGCCGCGGCGATCGACGCCACCGCGAGGGCGATGAACATGCCGGCCTGGACGTTCCTGGGATTGCCGCCGATGATGAAGGTCGTCTTGAGGCTCTGCGCCGTGCCGCCTGCCACGGCGATGGCGATGCAGGCGACTCCGCCGATCATGAGCGCGGTGGTCATGCCGTGGCTGCCGGTGTTGCCCATGAGCTTCAGCACGGTGGTGACGATGAGCAGGGCCGCGATGGTCATGCCCGATACGGGATTGTTGGAGGCGCCGATCAGGCCGACCATCCGGCCCGATACGACCGCGAAGAAGAAGCTGAACACCACGGCCATGATCCCGCCGACCAGGCCGCCGCCCACCACCGGAACCAGCCACACCAGGAGAAAGCCCAGGACGGCTGCCCCGATGACCCACGTGAGAGGCGCCTCGTGGTTCATCCGTGTCACCTTGCCGGCCTCGCCTTTGCCCATTCCTCCGGCAGCCTGCTTGAAGCTGCTGACGAGGGTGGGAAGGGACCGGATCAGCGAGATGAAGCCTCCGGCCGCGACGGCACCGGCGCCGACATACCGGATGTAATTGGACCAGATGGCGTTCGCGTCCATCTGCGCGACCAGGACCTTGGAAGGGTAGAGCGGGGCCGGCATGCCGGCGCCGAACAGCTTCAGCAGCGGGATCAGGCCGAGCCAGGCCACGACGGAACCGGCGAACATCAGCGACGAGGTCTTGGTGCCGACGATGAAGCCGACCCCCATGAGCGAAGCGATGGTATCGACGCTGACGATGGTCCCCTGGTACGACTTGATGGTGTAGGCGGCTTCCTCGCTCCAGACCGAGAATCCGCCGGCGAGCAGCTTGAAAGCGGCGCCGACGCTCATGCCCATGAGGATGGTCCTGAAGCCTCCACCGCCTTCGGTCCCGGTCACGAGGATCTCCGCGGCGGCCATCGACTCGGGGTAGATGAGCGTGCCGTGCTCCTCGACGATGAGATACCTCCTCACCGGGGTGATGAAGAAGACGCCCATGAGCCCGCCGATGATCGTCACGATGACGATCGTCGGGATGCTCAGGCCGAATCCCAGGAGGATCAGGGCGGGGAGCACGAAGATGACGCCGCCGGCGATGGACTCGCCCATGGCGGCCAGCGAGGCGACCACGTTCGCTTCCAGGATATTGTTCCGCTTGAACAGGTTCCTCAGCAGGCCGATGGCGAGAATCGCGCCGGGGATGCCGGCGGAGATCGTCATGCCGACCTTGAGGCCAAGGTAGGTATTGGCCGCGGCGAACAGGAGCGCGAACAGGATGCCCATGATGATGGAATACCCGGTGATTTCGGGCATCACCTCGGTGGTGGGGACATAGGGCACATAGTCGCTCCCCTGGCAGCCGCCGTAGGAGTTCTTGGATAATCCGGGCTTCTCGACTGAAGCTTTCATGGTCGTCTCCGCTTATTTCAATTGCGCCAGGACCGAGGTCAGGAATTTCCACGTGTTGGCCACCGACTTGATGCTCAGGTGCTCTTCGGGGGTATGCACGTTGTAGAGGTTCGGACCGAAGCTGATCATGTCCGTCTGCGGCAGCTTCACCCTGAGCAGTCCGCATTCGAGCCCCGCATGGATGGCCTTGATCCGGGGGGCGCTGCCGAAAACGTCCTGGTAGACCCTGGCGCAGAGTTCCCGGATCCTGGAATCGGCCTGGTACTGCCAGGCGGGATAGGCGCCTTCCCTGGTGTGCCGGGCCTCGACCCGGTCTGCCAGGATCTCCACCCTGCGGCTGAGGTCCTCCCGGATCGAATCGGCGCAGCTCCTGATCGTGACGATCAGCTTGATGGACTCGCCCGACTGCTCGAGCACGCCGAGGTTCAGGCTGCTTTCCACGAGACCTTCCAGGTCCCGGCTCATGGACTGGACGCCATTGGGGGCCGCCATGAGGAAATCGATGATCCTGTCCGTGCTGGCGCGGTCCAGCTGGCGCGGGTGCTGCTCGCCGGCGGTCATGGACACGCTGAGGTCCGGATCCGCGCTGGCGAACTCCGCTTTCAGCTCCTTCGACAGACCCTCCACGGCGGCCTGGATCCCGGCGAGGACCGGGGCTTGCGCGGTGATGGTGGCCTGCGCTTCCCGGGCGATCGCATTGGATTTCGAGCCTCCCGACAGCGAGGCGATGGCGAACGCCCCCGCCGAACGGGCGGCATCGAGGAACCGCCCCAGCAGCTTGATCGCATTGGCCCGCTGCTGGATGATCTCCAGGCCCGAATGCCCGCCCTTGAGGCCCGAGACCTCGAGGCGCAGCGCGCTGCCCGCGGCCCGCTCCCATCGGGTGTCGAACTCGCACAGGACACCGACTCCGCCCGCGCAGCTGACGAAGAACACGCCTTCTTCCTCGGAATCGATGTTCAGCATCGTTTTTCCGGTGAGATGGTCAGTCTTGAGGGCATGGGCCCCGTCCATCCCGGTCTCTTCGCTGGTGGTGACGAGCAGTTCGAGCGGCGGGTGGGGGATATCCTGGCTGTCCAGGAGGGCCAGTCCGCACGCCACGGCGATGCCGTCGTCCGCGCCGAGGGTGGTGCCGTCCGCCCGCACGAAGTCTCCCTCGATCTTCAGGGTCAGCGGGTCCTTGGTGAAATCGTGCCGGACCCCTTTGGCCTTCTCGCAGACCATGTCCATGTGCCCCTGGAGGATCACGGCGGCCGAATGCTCGTATCCCGCGGTTCCAGGTTTCCGGATGATCACGTTCAGTGCTTCGTCCTGGAAGACTTCAAGCTTCCTCTGCCTGGCAAAATCGACCAGAAAGTCGCTTACCTGCTTTTCATTGCCTGAACCTCTCGGGATCCGGGTCAGTGCTTCGAAGTAGTGGAACACCTCCTTGGGTTTCAATCGCTCCAGCATCCGGCCCTCCCATCGTGCTAATTGAGAATTTTGGTGATCGATCCAAGTAAGCAATTCCGGGTCCAATATTTAACTTATTGTTTTTTCAATGATTTAATGGAAAAGAATTCCTGCCGGTTCATGAATTAATTCAGAATGACCGGGCATCCTTTCAATTCGAATGAGCGCAAATCTCGCCCCGGCTGGCGGGCGGGATTGCCCGGCTCAACCTTTCGCGCCGAGAATGGTCGATAGCCTTGGGATGCGTGCCATGAAGAACCGCCTGGCGGCGTTTGCCGCGAACCTTCGCCAGGGGACCTTCTCCTCGCTGTATGTGCGCAACTACCGCCTGTACTACTTCGGGCAGATCATCTCCACCTCGGGCACCTTCATGCAGCAGGTGGCCCAGGCCTGGCTGGTGCTGGACCTGACCCACTCCGGCAAGGCCCTGGGCCTGGCCACCGCGATGCAATACCTGCCGATCCTGCTGCTCGCCCCGTTCGGCGGGGTCGTCACCGACCGCGTCTCCAAGCGCAAGATCCTGTTCTGGACCCAGTCCGTCTCCGGGGTCCTGGCCCTGGTGCTGGGCGGGCTGGTGGCCGCGGGGATGGTGCGGGTCTGGATGGTCTACATCCTGGCTGCCTGCCTGGGCCTGGTGAACGTGTTCGACAACCCCACCCGGCAGACCTTCCACATCGAACTGGTGGGGCCGGAACACGTGCGCAACGCGGTCACCCTGTACTCGATCCTGGTCAACCTGGCCCGCATCGTCGGGCCGGCCGTCGCCGGGGTGCTGATCGCCACGGTGGGGCTGGCGCCCTGCTTCCTCGTCAACGGGGTGTCGTTCGTGGCCGTGGTGGCCATGCTCGCCATGATGGACCCCCGGGAACTGCGCGTCTCGCCGCCGGTGCCGCGCGGCAAGGGGCAGATCCGGGAAGGGTTCCGCTACGTGCTGGCCACGCCGGCGCTGGCCTCCAGCCTGCTGATGATGGCGATCATCGGGACGCTGACCTTCGAGTTCCAGGTCAGCCTGCCGCTGCTCGCCCATTTCACCTTCAAGGGCGGCGCCCGGAGCTACGCCTTTCTCACCTCCTGCATGGGGGCCGGGGCGGCCTTCGGCGGCCTGTTCTTCGCCGGCCGCAAGGGCAGCACCCCGCGCAAGCTGGTGGGCGCCTCGGCGCTGTTCGGGGCGGCGGTCCTGGCCGCGGCCTGCATGCCCACCCTGGCACTCGCGGGGCTGGGCATGGTGGCGGTGGGGGCCGGCTCCATCAACTTCTCCTCGCTGGGCAACAGCACCCTGCAACTGGAGAGCTCGCCGCAGATGCGCGGCCGGGTGATGTCCCTGTGGTCCATGGCGTTCCTGGGCTCCACGGCCATCGGCGGGCCCATCGTCGGCTGGTTCGCCGAGGCCGCCGGGTCGCGCTGGGGCCTGGCCCTGGGCGGCCTGGCCGCCCTGGCCGCCGCGGCCCTGGGGGCGGCGGCCTTCCGGGTCCGGCCGGCCGGAACCGCGTCCAGCCTCCCGTTCAATGAAACGGGCGGACCGACCTAGCAGGCGTAGCGGAGCTTGCTCCGCGTAGGCCTGCTTGTGCCCGGCACGGTCGCCTGAGCCAGCGAGGTCCAGCCGGTGCTAGCAGGCGTAGCGGAGCTTGCTCCGCGTAGGCCTGCTTGTGCCCGGCACGGTCGCCTGAGCCAGCGAGGTCCAGCCGGTGCTAGGTCCGGAACTTCGCCGCGCTGCCCGCCATGGCGTCGGCGATCTGCGCCAGGCCGGCGGCGGTGCGGCTGACCTCCTGCACGGTGGCTGAGAGTTCCTGGGTCGCCGCGGCGTTCTGGCCCACTTCCCGGGCGCTGTCCTCCATCCGCTTGGCGATCTCGCCGGCGGTGGCGGCCTGTTCCTGGGTGGCCGCGCCGATCTCCCCGACCCGTCCGGAGACGTGGGTGATGGCTTCCTGGATCCGGCCGATGGTCCGGCCGGTGGACTCGGCTGAGGCTACCCCTTCCGCCACCACCCCGTCGGTCTCCTCGAGCAGGGCGGTGATCTCCACGGTGGCCTGCCGGCTGCGGTCCGCCAGCTTGCGCACCTCGTCCGCCACCACGGCGAAGCCCTTGCCCTGCTCCCCGGCCTTGGCCGCCTCGATGGCCGCGTTGAGCGAGAGCAGGTTGGTCTGCTGGGCGATCTCCCGGATCACGCCCACCGCCCGGTTGATCTTGCCGGTGACCTCGCGGATGCGCTCCATGCCCTCGGCCAGCTGGCGGCTGCTCTGGCTGCCGGCGCCGGCCGCGGCCACCGACGCGTCGGTGTCCCGGGCCGAGAGCCGCACGTTGGCGGCCACCTGTTCGACGCTGGCCAGGAACTGCACCACCGCCGAGGTCACCGAATCGGTGGCGCCGTGCAGGTGTTCGCCGCTGCGCGCGATCTCCTGGGTGGTCTGCGACATCTGGTCGGCGGTGGCCGAGAGCTGGGTGGCTCCGCTGGCCACGGACTGGGAGGCCCCGGCCACTTCCTGGAAGGTCTCCCGCAGCCGGGCGATGGCCTGGTTCAGGGAGACGCCCAGGCGGCCGATCTCGTCCCGGGAATCCACCGGCGCCTGCACGGTCAAGTCGCCCTCCGCCACCGCCGCCAGCACGCCCATGAAGCCGTGCACCGGCCCCAGGATGCTGCGGGTGAGCACCACCCCCAGGGCCACCGCCGCGAGGATGGCCGCCAGCCCCGCCGCCAGCACCAGCAGGGTCGCCCGCGCCAGCACGGCCTGGATGCGGTCGACGCTCGCGTCCAGCCGGCTCTGGCGGAACGTGTCCTGCTCGCCGAAGGCGGAGTTCCACAGCGCCAGCCTGGGCACGGAGAAGTCGGCGTACCACTGCCCGGCCTCCTCGGCCCGGCCGGCTTCCAGCAGATCCAGCACCTTGGTGCTGGCGCTGTTGGAGGACTTCATGGCGAACGCGATGTCCTCGATGATCTTCTTGGCCTCGGGGGTCGCGGCGGCCTTCCCGAACTGCTCCATGCTGGCCTTGTAGGCGTCCTGGCCGGCCTTGACCTCGTCCAGGTAGGTCCGCAGCTGGTCCGGCTTGCGGGTGCTGGCGGCGGCGCCGAGGTAGGTCATGGTCGCCAGCGCCCGGGAGTGGGCGTCCTTGGCGATGACCAGCTGCTCCACCTCGCCCCGGACCTCAGCCGCCACCTTGCGGATGGAGCGGAACCCCAGCAGCATGACCCCCACCGCGGCGATGAACAGGAGCACCACCAGGCCGAAGCCCAGTCCGAGCCGTTTGCCGATCGCCATTCGCTTCAGCATGCCAGACCTCGTCAGGAGAAGACGGGAGGGACGGCCGCGCGACCGCGCGGAAACCCAGATCCCGTGGGAGGAACAATTTTGTGAAACATTCAAATGAGGGAGCGGAAAGAGCATAGCAAAGTTTCACCCAAGAAGTGTCAATGTCACACTCTTGGGTTAGCGCGAAAGAATCTCAACCATCCAGCTGGCCGGACGGTCACAGTTCCCGGATTCATCGCACCCAAAGGATCTGAACGGAGGCACCCATGCATGTGCTCGGCAACCTGGGATGGGGATTGATGCTCCTGGCGATGGCCGGACTGGTGCCGGCCAACGCCGGGAATCCGGTCCCGCCGTCCGCCCCGGATGTGGAGGTGGCCACCCTCGCCGGGGGCTGCTTCTGGGGCATGGAGGAACTGATCCGCAACCAGCCCGGCGTGCTCTCCACGGAGGTGGGCTACACCGGCGGCAAGGTGGCGCACGCCACCTACGGGAACCATGAAGGCCACGCGGAGGCGGTCATGATCCGGTTCGACCGGACCAGGACCAGTTTCGAGGCGCTGCTGCACTTCTTCTTCAAGATGCACGACCCCACCACCCTGGACCGCCAGGGCAACGACACGGGCACGTCCTACCGCAGCACGATCTTCTACCACAGCGAGGAGCAGCGGCGCACCGCCGAGAAGGTCAAGGCCCTGGCGGCGCAGAAGTGGAAGCGGCCCATCGTCACCGAGATCACCGAAGCCGGGCCCTGGTGGAAGGCGGAGGAATACCACCAGGACTACCTGCAGAAGCACCCGGGGGGCTACACCTGCCACTTCGTCAGGAACATCGATTTCTGATCCGGGCCGGCCCGGCGGGGGGCCGCGCCCTGGTCAGGCGGGCCTCAGCGCGGCCAGGAGCTCGTCCAGGGCGACGCTCACCACGGTGGACACCCGGTCGCTCATGGCGTAGGGGATGATGACCTCCCCGCCATGGATGAGCCCCCCGCAGCTGTAGACCACGTTCGGCACGTAGCCCTCGCGGCCGCTCCCCTCCGGCTCCAGCAGAGGCTCGCTCAGCCGGCCGATGACCCGGGTGGGATCCTGCAGGTCCAGGAGGACCGCGCCGATGCAGTACTTCCGAACGGGGCCGACACCGTGGGTGAGGACCAGCCAGCCAGCGCCGGTTTCCATGGGCGAGCCGCAGTTGCCGACCTTCACGGCCTCCCAAGGCTCGGCGGGGCGCAGCAGGACCTGGGGATTGCTCCAGTAGTGAGGATTGTCCGAGAACATGATGAGCAGGTTCTCGTCGTCCTGGCGGCTCAGCATGGCGTAGTTGCCGTCGATGCGCCGGGGGAACAGGGCCATGCCCTTGTTCTGCACCGCCGAGCCGTTCAGGGTGAGCACCCGGAACTGGGTGAAGTCCTGGGTCTCGATGAGCTGGGGGAGGATGGCGTGCCCGTTGTAGGCGGTGTAGGTGGCGTAGTACATCACCGATCCGTCCTCTTCCTGGAACCGGACGAAGCGGGCGTCTTCGATGCCGTTGCTCTCGTTGGGCGAGTTCGGGAAGATGGCCCGTTCGCTGAGGGTGTGCCCAGCCGAGAACGCCATCTCGTAGTTGGAGTCGGCCAGCCACTGGATGCAGCGCAGGGTGTTGTTGAGCTCCTGGGTGTGCGGCCGGCTCTCCCTGCGGACGCGGGCCAGGCTGCGGTTCAGCTCATCGCGGGCGAAGGTGTCGCCCAGCGGCTCGAGCACGGAGGCGGCCTGTTCGTTGTCGAAATCCATCTCGTGCAGCTTGTGCTGGAAGGCCAGCTTCTGGTACCTGGGGTTGGGTTCGATCCTGGGCAGGGCGAGCTTGCGGGAGGAGGGATCCAGCCGGATCTCCCCCGGAGCGGCCAGCCCGGTGCGGAATTCGATGGAGGAGATGTGGCCTTCGCCGGTGGCGCGCAGGCTCATGATGAAGCGCAGGCAGCCCTCCGGCACCCCGGACTGGTCGGGATGGGGCACCATGGACGGGTTGAACAGGGCGGCGGATTCCAGGGCGTACTCCCCGGAGAAGAAACTGCCGATGAGCAGCCTGCGGGCGTGGGAGAGCGGCTGGTCGCTGAACACGTGGGCCGCCACCTTCTCGAAATTGGCCGCCAGGGCCGCCTCCAGGTCGAAGTGGCGGCTGGCGAACTCCAGGAGCATGGCTTCCACCAGGTCCTGGGTCCTGGCCTCGGTCAGGGCCAGGGCCCGGCCGATGATCTTGATGATCTTCTGGGGGTTGGCGGGGATGAAGGGGCGGAGGATGACCCGGCAGATATCCGGCTCCAGGTGAATGTCGTGCCGGCGCAAAGCGAGAGTGGTCATGGTGCTCCTGTCTTTCGCTGCAACTCGACACAATGGGCCAGGTTGTAGAAACAAGAGGGTAGCACTTCCTGGAATGGGCGGGCCTAGCGCATGGTGAGTTTGAAGGCCCGGATGTCCATGCGCAGCTGGGCGGCCTGGTCCCTGGCTTTCTGCGACTGCAGCCCGGGCTCCAGATCGGCCAGGGTCTTCTCGGTCCGCTCAAGCTGGGCCAGGGGTGTATCGGTGACGGAGCTGGTGTCCATGCCGAAGGTGGCGGCCCGGCCGGCCTGCTTCCACTGCTGGCGGATGACATCGAACTCGGCCCGCACGGCGGCGACCTGCTGCTCCTCCTGGGACAGGGACACCCAGGGCAGCCTTCCGTACAGGTAGTAGTAGCCGGCCGTGCCGGCCCCGCCCAGCACGATGAGGAGGATCAGAAAACGTCTCATGCCGGTCTCCTGGGAAAGGGTTGCCGGCAGTTTATCTCATGAACGGAAAATCCAGTCCGGGATTAGAATAGGGCCGCACCGAGAGGTGTCCCATGCGGGGATGCCGCGACATGATCGTCCGCATGCTGTTCGCGCTGGGCCTGGCCTTCCTGGGGGCCGTCCCGGGCCGGGCGGGGGGAGAGGGCCAGCCTGCCGTCTGCGTGGTGCGGGTCCAGGGGACCATCGGCCCGGCCACGGCCAGCTACCTGGCCCGGGCCCGGGACCTGGCGTCGGGCCGCGGCGCCCAGTGCCTCATCGTCCAGCTGGACACCCCCGGCGGCCTCCTGGATTCCACCCGGGAGATCATCCAGGGGTTCCTGGCCTCGGCGGTGCCGACGGTGGTGTTCGTGGCGCCCCCGGGAGCCTGGGCCGGCAGCGCGGGCTGCTTCATCGCCCTGGCCGCGGACGTGGCGGCCATGGCCCCCACCACCAGCATCGGCGCCGCCCACCCGGTGGGCCTCGGCACCGGCGGCGAGCAGCTGGACCCGGTGATGAAGCAGAAGATCGAGAACTTCACCTCCAGCTACATCGAGGCCATCGCCGCCAAGCGCAACCACAATCCCGCCTGGGCCAGGACCTCGGTGAGCGAAAGCGCCGCCATCACTGCGGACCGGGCCCTGGAACTCCACGTGATCGACCTCATCGCCCGGGACCTGCCGGATCTCCTGCGCCAGCTGGACGGGCGGGAGGTGGCGGGCAGGACGCTGCGGACTTCGGGGGCGGCGCTGGTGGAGGTCCCCATGACCTACCGGGAGAAGGTGTTCCAGGTGCTCGCCCATCCCCAGGTCATGCTGATCCTGATGCTGGTCGTGATGTACGGCCTGATCGGCGAGCTGACCAGCCCCGGCGCGATCCTGCCCGGGGTGGCCGGGGCCGTGGCCATGGTGCTCCTGCTCTACCTGGCCTCGGTGCTGCCCATGACCATCGCCGGCCTGGCCCTGGTGGCCGTCGCCATCGCCCTGTTCATCATCGACGCGTTCACCCCCACCCACGGAGTCCTGACCATGGGCGGCACCGTGGCGTTCTTCCTGGGGACCTTCATGCTGTTCGACCGAAGCGAGCCGTTCCTGCGGCTGTCCCTGGCCTGGCTGGCGCCGGCCACGGCGGTGACGGTCCTGTTCTTCACCTTCCTGGTGGGCGCCGGGCTCCGGGCCCAGCGGGCCCCGGCCCGCGCCGGCGCCGAGGCGATGGTCGGGCAGCGGGCGCTGGCCCTGGGCCGGATCGACGCGGAGGGGGGCAAAGTGTTCGTCGAGGGCGAGACCTGGAACGCGGTGAGCCGCGAACCCGTGGCGGCCGGCGCGATGGTGGCGATCCTCGCCCGGGACGGACTGACCCTGCGGGTGGCGGCCGCCACCCCTGCCGAGAAGGAGGCGCCATGAACGCGCTCGTGCTGACCCTGGGGCCCTGGCTGGTGTGCCTGGCGCTCCTGGCGGCGATCATCCTGCCCCAGGCCGCCCGCATCCTGCGGGAGTACGAGCGGGGGGTGATCTTCCGCTGGGGCAAGCTCACCGGGGCCAAGGGGCCCGGGCTGATCTTCCTGATCCCCTTCATCGACCGCATGGTGCGCATGGACCTGCGGGTGGTCACCATCGACGTGCCCCGGCAGGAGGTCATGACCCGCGACAACGTTCCGGCCACGGTGGACGCCGTGGTGTACTTCCGGGTGGTGGATCCCCAGGCGGCGGTGGTGAAAGTGGAGAACTACCTCAAGGCCTCCTCGCTCATCGCCCAGACCACCCTGCGCAGCGTGCTCGGCCAGTCGGAACTGGACGAGCTGCTGGCGCACCGGGAGAAGATCAACGCCGAACTGCAGGCGATCATCGACCGCCAGACCGAGCCCTGGGGGGTGAAGGTGAGCATGGTGGAGGTGCGCGACGTGGTGCTGCCGGACGGGATGAAGCGCGCCATGGCCAAGCAGGCCGAGGCCGAACGGGAACGCCGGGCCAAGGTGGTCAACGCCGAGGGCGAGTTCCAGGCCGCCGAGAAGATGGTGCAGGCCGCGCACATGATCGCCCAGGAGCCGATCGCCCTCCAGCTTCGTTTCCTGCAGACCATGGTGGAGATCGCCAGCGAGCACAGCACCACCACCTTCGTGCCGCTGCCGGCGGAGCTGTTCGGGCGTTTCCTGGGGAAGGGCGCCTAGGGAAAAACATTCATGGAATCAGCATCTCCCGTCTTCAGGGAATGATACGATTATCATAATTATTAATTAGAATTCCTGCCCGCAGCTTTCCTTGCCATGCTGAGGCGCTCCATGACCCCACTCCGTGAGGGTGTCGAAAACCCGGAGGCCGCGGCCCAACTGCCCGGCGCGGAGACCCGCGAGGACGTCTCCGCCCGGAAGCACGCCGAGGATCGCCTGAAGGAGAGCGAGGAACGCTACCGGACCCAGTTCAACCTGGCCAGCGAGGGGATCATCGCCCACAGCCTGGAAGGCGCCTTCCTGGAAGTGAACGAGGCCTTCGCCCGGATGCACGGCTACAGCCGCGAGGAAATGCTGGGCATGACCCTGGCGGACATCAACCTGCCAGGGCACTCCCGGATGCCCCAGGAGCGGCTGGAGCGCATGCTGGCCGGGGCGTCGGTGCTGTTCGAAGTGAGGCACCTGCACAAGGACGGCCATGTCCTCCCCCTGGAGGTCCAGGCCGGGATCATCTCCTCCGGGGGACAGTCGGCGGTGCTGGCCTTCCATCGCGATATCACCGAACGCCGGCGGGTGGAGCACGAGAAGGCCGAACTGGAGGCCCGGCTGCAGCAGAACCAGCGGATGGAGAGCCTTGCCCTGCTGGCGGGCGGGGTGGCGCACGACATGAACAACGTGCTGGCGGCCATCCTCGGCCTGGCCTCGGCCAACCTCGAGATCCAGCCTCCGGGCAGCCCGGTCCACCGGACCTTCGACACCATCACCAAGGCGGCCGAGCGCGGCGGCAGGATGGTCAAGAGCCTGCTCACCCTGGCCCGCCAGACTCCGGCCGAGGAACTGAAACTGGACCTCAATACGATCCTGCAGGACGAGATCCGCCTGCTGGAACGGACCACCCTCTCCAGGGTCCGCGTAGACCTGGACCTGGACCCGGGCCTTCGGCCCATCATGGGCGATGCCGGCGCCCTGAGCCATGCCTTCATGAACCTTTTCGTCAATGCCGTGGACGCCATGACGGAGAACGGCAGCGTCACCCTGCGCACCCGGAACCTCGGTCCGGGCCTGGTGGAGGTCCTGGTGGAGGACACCGGGAGCGGAATGCCCCTGGAGGTCCTGCAGCGGGCCATGGACCCGTTCTTCACCACCAAGCCGCTGGGCAAGGGCACCGGCCTGGGCCTGTCCATGGTCTACAGCACGGTGAAGGCCCATCGCGGGCAGCTGGACATCCAGAGCGAGCCGGGCCGGGGCACCCGCGTGAGCCTGCGCTTCCCGGTCTGCCGGTCCTGAGTCCCGCGGCGGCTGCTACCATGGCAGTCAGAGAGATTGCTTAAGCCGTTCTGGACCGGACCCTGCTCGGAGGCGTCAGTGAAAAGACTGTCCATGCTCGCCCTGGTTGTGCTCCTGCTGGGCCTGGCCTCCGGCCGGCTCCCGGCGGGCCAGCCCGGGGTGAAGTCCCGTCCCAGCCTCGCGCTCCTTTCGCTGAAAGAGGAAGGCCGGAAGAACCTGGGGGATGTCTCCGAGACCATGAACATGCTCGTGTCCTACGCTTTCGGCGATGCCGGAGGCTTCCGTCTGGTGGATCCGGCCCAGACGGCGGCGGAATTCCAGGCCGTCAGGGCCCAGGGCCAGGAGACCGATCCCAGGGCCCTGGCCGCCCTGGGCGGGCGGCTGGGCGCGCGGTTCCTGCTGACCGGCTCCTACCTGCCCGAGTACAACGCCGCCTCCGACACCGTGACCATGACCGTGACCCTGCGGATGGTGGACGCCGCGGACGGTTCGGTGTTCCGGAATTTCCAGGAGGTCGGAAGCGGACCCAGCCTGGGAAGCGTGGTGGGCTCGCTCAGCCGCCAGCTGTCTGCCAAGGCCGCGGCCGCCGCCAAGGCCGCCCCGGCCGCGCCCGCCAGGGCGCCGGTTACCGCGGCCACCGCGGCGGCCGTGGCCGCCAAGGCGCCCGAAGCCGCCGTGGCCGCCGTCCCGGTCCAGGCGCCGAAAACCGCCGTGGCGGACGCCCCCGCCAGGCCGGCCGGAACCGCCCTGGCCGCGCTGGCCGCAGCCGCCGCTGCGCCCGCACCTGCCGCCGTGGTCGCCGCCGCGCCCGAACCCCCCGCCGCGGCCGCTGCCGTTCCCGCACCTGCCACCGTGGTCACTGCCGAGCCCGAACCCGCCGCCGCGGCCGAACCTGCCGTCGCGGCCGTCGCGGCGCCCGAACCCGCCGCCGCTCCCGCCCCGGCCGTGCCCCGGGCGGCCCCCAAGGCCCTGCTGGTCCTCCGGGAGGGGAAAATCAACGGGATCTACTACCCCAACGGCGGACTGTCCCAGTTCGGCGCGAAGATCGGCGACTTCGACTTCCTGGTGAAGTCCCTGGCCAGGCTGTTCCCTGCCGACGCGGTGGTGACCTACGACCGGGGGTCCAACGGCGATGCCGGCGATCCCGTCCTCAACAAGGCGCTGGAGGCGAAATACCACCCGGACGTCATCGTCGTCCTCGCCCTGGAGTGCCGCACCCAGACCGAATCGCGCATGCTGCTGCTCAGCAGGACCCTGGTCCAGGCCATCGCCAACATCGAATTCCTGGCCCCCGGCACCCCGGGCGTTCTCGCTTCCAAGACCGTCCAGACCGACTACTTTCCGGCCAAGGGGATGCGCAACGCCTTCCCGCCCGAACTCAAGGACCAGCTCGCCAAGGGCATCGCCGCGGCTCTCCCGGCGCTGCCCTACTGACCATGACGCAGCCCGGATCCTGGCATAATGCCGGATATGTGGGCGATGGTGCTGAAACGACTCCGGGCGGCCCTGGAATGGACTGAGCTGGCCGACCGGCTGCCCGGGCCCGGCGAGATCCGGGTGCGGGTGGCCGCCTGCGGAGTCTGCCGCACCGATCTGCACCTGGTGGACGGTGAACTGCCCGCCGCGAAGCTGCCGGTCGTCCCGGGGCACGAGATCGTCGGCCGGGTCGAGCTGCTGGGGGCCGGGGTGGAAGGCCTCCGGGTGGGAGAGCGTGTGGGAATCCCCTGGCTGGGCCGGACCTGCGGCGTGTGCCCGTACTGCCTGGATGGGCGGGAGAACCTGTGCGACCAGCCGCAGTTCACCGGCTGCACCCGGGACGGCGGGTTCGCCACCGCGGCCGTCGCCGATGCGCGCTACGCCTTCCCCCTGGGCGAGACCGGCGGCGATGTGGAGCTGGCGCCGCTGCTTTGCGCCGGGCTGATCGGCTGGCGTTCCCTGGTGGCCGCCGGCCCGGGCCGGAGGCTCGGCCTGTACGGGTTCGGCGCCTCCGCCCATATCGTCGCCCAGGTGGCCAGGAAGCAGGGGCGGAGCGTCTTCGCCTTCACCCGGCCCGGGGACGGCCCGGCCCAGGCCTTCGCCCTCGGCCTCGGCTCGGCCTGGGCCGGCGGCTCCGATGAACCGCCGCCGGAGCCCCTGGACGCGGCGATCATCTTCGCGCCCGCCGGCGCCCTGGTGCCCCTGGCGCTGAAGGCGGTGCGCAAGGGCGGCCGGGTGGTGTGCGCCGGCATCCACATGAGCGACCTGCCCGGGTTTCCGTACCGCCTGCTGTGGGAGGAGCGGCAGCTGGTCTCGGTGGCCAACCTGACCCGCCAGGACGGCATCGATTTCCTGGGCCAGGCGCCGGGACTGGGGATCGTTACCGCCACCACCCGCTACCCGCTCACCCAGGCCAACCAGGCCCTGGACGACCTGCGGGCGGGCCGCTTCGAGGGTGCCGCGGTGCTGGTGCCCTGATTTGCACTTGATCTGAGTCAGGGCTTCCAGGAGATTGTCTTGACGGCCTTCGCCTGGATGCCTTGGGTTTAGCGTGCCCACCAGAACCAACTCATCAGTTAAGCGTTCTTGTGGGAACCATAAATTCCAATTTCGGTTGCCAGTTGTTGTAAATGTTCTGTAAGAACTCTCTATATCATTTTAAAAGTCCATTGGGAGTGATTAGCATGGAATCCCCCATTCCTCTGCCGGTTGAGCGTGCCATCCACAAGCTCGGCAACGACCTCTCTCTGGCACGCCGGCGCCGCCATATCTCGCAGGCTTCGCTTGCCGAGCGCATGGGGGCGTCCCTTTCCACGGTGCGCCGCATGGAGCAAGGCGACGTGCGTGTGCCCATCCACTTCTTCGCCCGTGCCTTGCACATCTTCGGCGAGATCCGGGCGCTGGAGCAGCTGCTGGACACGCCCAACGACGAGATCGGCCTGACGCTGATGGACGAGCGCCTGCCCAAGCGCGTGCGCAGCAAGCCTGGCGGCGCCCTGGGAGCCCTCTGATGGCAGCCGGCGTCCCGATCCGTCAGCAGGTCCAGGTATGCATCGGCAAGGCAGGTCTGCCGGTAGGTTCGCTCATCTATGTCCGCCAGGGACGGCGCGAGAACTGCGCCTTCGCCTATGATGGGACCTGGCTCGCCGATCCGGCGCGCTTCAACGTGTCGGCCGACCTGCAGCTGACCTCGGGCCACCAGCCGCACAAGGCCGCATCGCCCCAGGACTCCGTGCTGCATGGTGCGATCGCTGATACGGCGCCGGATGATGTTCAACCTGCTGATCACCAACGTAGACGACCACCTGCAGAACCACGGCTTCCTGCATGTGGGGCGCGGGCTCTGGCGACTTGCCCCCGCCTTCGATCTCAATCCTTTCCCGGACAAGGACAGAGAATCCAAGACCTGGCTGTCCGAGCAGGATGGACCGGTCACTGACGTGCGGATGCTGCTGGTCCGTGCACCGTACTTCGCGCTGGACGCTGCCCAGGCCCTGGCGGTGCTTGGCGAAGTGCATGCCGCGGTGTCGAACTGGCGGCATGCCGCGCTCAGCCTGGAAGTCGGGTTGCGGGCGGCCGAACTGGACGACTTCGTGCCAGCCTTCGAGCACGAGCAGATGGATGCAGCCGGGGCGCTGCTCAGGCGATGATGAAGAGAACGGACGGCTAGTCGAACACCACGCCCTTCTTCAGGATGAAGCAGCCGTAGGGCCGGTTCTCGCTGTTCTGCACCACCGCGAAGCACTTCTTGGCGGCGGCGTAGAAGGCGAAGCGCTCGATCACGCCGTGCGGGACTTCGTGCCCTTCGGCCTTGCGGCAGGCCTCCAGCACATCCGCGTGCACGGACAGGATGGCGCCGGGCTCGGTGACCGAATCCATCCAGGCGATGGGGGCCTCCACGAAGCTGTCCAGGGGCATCAGCTCGAGGATGCCGCCGATGGCCTGGGGGGCGTCCAGGCCGGCCAGGGTGATGAGGCGGCCGGAAGTGGTCTCGGCGGCCACGGACTGGGCGGGGAAGTTGCGGTCAACCACGGCCAGCTCGTCGCCGTGCCCCATGGCCGCCAGGACCCACAGCAGCTCGGCATCCATGAAGGACGGAATATGTTTCAGCATGAAGACTCCTGTCAACAGGGCGGGCGCGGCCAGGCCGGATGGATGGGATGATCCCAGTATGAACCCGAAGGGCGGCCCGCACCACGGGATGCGGGCCGCCCCGGTATTCCAGGCGCTACTGCTTGTTCCGGTCGTGGTCCAGGTAGACCACGTGGGTCTGCAGGTACTCTTCCAGTCCGTGGGCGCCGTCGGCGCCGCCGATGCCGGACTTGCGCCAGCCGGCGTGGAAGCCCTGCATGGCCTCGAAGTTCTCGCGGTTCACGTAGGTCTCGCCGAACTTCAGCTCGTTGCAGGCCCGCATCACGGTGTCCAGGTCCTTGGTGTAGATGGAGGAGGTCAGGCCGTACTCGCAGTCGTTGGCCAGGTCCAGGGCTTCGTCCAGGGTCCGGTAGGTGGCGATGGGGAGCACGGGGCCGAAGATCTCCTTCTGCATGATGTCGGTGGCCTGGCTGCAGCCGGCCAGCACCGTGGGCTCGAAGAAGTAGCCCTTGGCGGTGGGGATCCGCTTGCCGCCGGTGACCAGCTGGGCGCCGTCCTTGATGGCGCGCTCCACCGCGGCGGTGACGTTCTCCAGCTGCTGGCGGCTGACCAGCGGGCCCATGTCCACTTCGGGCCGGGCCAGCACGTCGCCCACCGTGGTGGCCTGCATCTGGGCGGTCACCTTGGCGATGAAGGCCTCGGCCACCGATTCGTGGACGTAGACCCGTTCCGCGCAGTTGCAGACCTGGCCGGTGTTGATGATCCGGGAGGCCTTGATGGAAGCCGCCGCCAGGTCCAGGTCGGCGCTGGGGGTGACGATGGCCGGGGCCTTGCCGCCCAGCTCCAGGGAGACCTTGGTGACGTTCTCGGCCGCCGCGCGCATCACCGCCACGCCGCCCTCGACGCTGCCGGTGAGGCTGACCATGCCGACCTTGGGGTGGGAGGCCAGGGCGTTGCCCAGCACCGCGCCGGAGCCGGACACCAGGTTGAACACGCCCTTGGGCAGGCTGGATTTGGCCACCAGCTGGGCGAACAGGAAGGCGTTCAGCGGGGTCTCGCTGCTGGGCTTGATGACGATGGTGTTGCCGGTGACCAGGGCCGGCGCCATCTTGCGGGCGATGAGGAAGAACGGGAAGTTCCAGGGCAGGATGCCGGCGATGACGCCGATGGGCAGCTTGAACATGAGGATGTTCTCGCCGGGGCGGTCGCTCTGGGTGATCTCGCCGCTGTAGCGGCGGGCGAACTCGGCCATGTAGTCGAAGTAGTCGGCGGTGAAGAAGGCCTCGACCCGGGCCAGGGGCAGGATCTTGCCCTGCTCTTCGCTCAGGGTGTGGGCGATCTGCTCGGCGTTGGCCCGCACCAGCTGGGCGATCTCGCGCAGGTAGCCGGCGCGCTCGATGGCGGGCCTGCGGGCCCAGCCCTTCTGGGCCCGTTCCGCGGCCAGCACCGCAGCGTCGGCGTCGGCGGCGGTGCCGCTGGGCACCTCGGCGATGAAGGCCTCGGTGGAGGGATTGAACACAGAGATGGTCTTGCCGCTGGCGGTGTCGGCAAATTCGCCATCGATGAACATCTGGTTGCGGGTGAGGGCCAGGGTCTCTGCCATGGGAGGTCTCCTTGGGTGGGAGGAATGCCGGGTACCACGAGCCTGGAGGCTACGGCCGGCGCGCCTCCCAGGCGGGGGCGCGCGGCGCCCGGCGGATCCGCCGGGAGGATGGGGTTCAGATGCGCGGGTCGGGGATGCCGAGGGTCTGCTTGATGGCCAGCAGTTCCTTGACCTTGGCCGGGGCGATGGTGTTGGGGGCGCTGCCCAGCTGGCTCAGCTGCGCCGTGACCAGCATGGTCTTGCAGTAGGCCTCGAGGATCTCCATCTTGAAGTAGGCGTCCTCGATGCCGAAGCCCCAGGCCACCACGCCGTGGTTGGCCATGAGGACGGTGTTGTGCTGCACCGCCAGCCTGGCGATGGCCTCGCCCATCTCGTGGCTGCCCGGGGTCATGTACGGCGCCACCCCCACCTGGCCGATGAAGACTTCCATCTCCGGGATCATGTTGGCGGGCGGCTGGATGCCGCAGACGGCGTAGCCGGTGGCGGTGGGCGGATGGGCGTGGACCACCGCCTTGGCCTTGGGCTGTTCCGCGAAGATGGCCAGGTGCATGAGCAGCTCGCTGGTGCGGCGCTTGCCGCCGGCGATCATGGTGCCTTCCAGGTCCACCAGGGCCAGGTCCTCGGGCTTCATGAAGCCCTTGGACACCAGGGTCGGGGTGCACAGCACCAGGTTCTTGGCGACCCGCACCGAGATGTTGCCGCCGTTGCCGTCCACGTATGCGCGCTGCCACAGCCGCCGGCCGATGTCGCAGATCTCGCGCTTGAGGGCTTCAAGTTCCAGCGAGGCGAAGAACGTCTCCACCTGGTCGGGGGCGATGACCGGCAGGTCCGGGATTTCGGTGTTTTTCATGGGGATATTCCTTTCATGAACTGCATGAGTGGCAAATGTCACTGAATACTATGCGCCTGCCCGCTCCCGGCGCCAGTCCGAGATCTTCCGGGCCACGATGGGGGAGGCGATGGCGCCGATCAGCAGGAAGCCGACCACGACGGTCATCATGATGCCCGGGATGTTCACCAGGCCAAGGCCGAAGGTGAGCATGCCCATGACGAACACCGACAGCAGGACGCCCAGCATGGTGCCGCTGCCGCCCATGATGCTCACCCCGCCCAGCACCACCATGGCGATGCTCTCCATGTCCCAGCCCAGGGCCATGTTGGGCCGGGTGGCGCCGATCCGCGAGGTGAGGAAGGCCGCGGCCAGCCCGCACATGGCGCCGTTGAGGGTGAAGAACCAGAACCGGTAGGTGTCCACCTGGATCCCGCTGTAGAGCGCGGCGTCGGGGTTGTTGCCGTAGGCGAACAGGTTGCGGCCGATGAAGGTGCGGTGGAGCAGCAGGTAGAACACCACCGCCAGGGCCAGGAACACCAGGAACTCGTAGGGGATCAGGTTGAACAGGTAGCCCTGGCCCAGTTCCCAGAAGTTCGACGGGTAGCTGGTGAAGGCGTGGTCGCCCAGGACGATGTAGGCGATGCCCCGGAACAGCGACAGGGTGCCGATGGTCACCACGATGGCCGGCACCTTGAACCGGGTGATGACCGCGCCGTTGAACATCCCGGCCACGGTGCCCACCAGGATGCTGGCCAGCAGCAGGGCCGAGGTGGGCAGCCCGTGCAGCGCCAGCCAGCCCATGGCAGTCGAGCACATGGCCACGTTGGAGGCCACCGACAGGTCGATGTCCCGGCCGATGATCACCAGGGTCATGGAGAGGACGATCAGCGCCTTCTCGCTGAAGCTCTGGGTGCTGTCGAACAGGTTGTGCGGGTTCAGGAAGTAGGGAGAAGCCAGCGAATTGATGAAGCAGATCGCCAGCAGGATCAGGAACAGGATGGTTTCCCACCGCTTGAGGAAGGCCCAGCGCGAAGCCCGACGTTTCATAGTGCCGCCTTTGCCGAACGGTTGCGTTCCAGGATCACCTTGCCCAGGGAACGTTCACTGCGGGAGTTGAGGATGACCGCCGCCAGCACCACCGCTCCGGAAATGGCCATCTGCCAGAACGGGGAGACGTTGATGATGGGCAGCGCGTTGAAGATGATCACCAGGAAGGCCGCGCCCAGCAGGGTGCCGACGATGGAGCCGCGCCCGCCGGTGATGCTGACCCCGCCGATGACGCAGGCGGCCACGGTCTGCAGTTCGAAGCCCAGGGCGATCTCGGTGTAGGCGATGGCGTAGCGGGCGACCCACAGGTAGCCGCACAGCCCCGCGGCCAGGCCGGTGATGACGTAGATCATCATCTTGTTGTGGGTGCTGTTGATGCCCACGTACTTGGCCGCCGAGGGATTGCCGCCCAGGGCGTAAAGCTCCCGGCCCTTCTTCATGTGGTTCAGGAACACATAGGCCGCGGCGATCAGCACCACCGCGATCCAGACGATGTGGGTGAGCCCCAGCAGCCGGCCCATGGGGAAGGCCAGGTACGGCTTGCCGAAATCCTGGGCGTTGACCCAGGCGCCCTTGCTGAGGATGAACACCGCGCCGCGGAAGATGCTCATGGTGCCCAGGGTCACCACGATCGGCGGGATGCCCAGGTAGGCGATGAAGGCGCCGTTGAACGCGCCCAGCACCAGGCCGATGCCCAGGGCGATGGCCACCGTGGCCAGCACCGGCATCGTCGGATGGGCCTTGGACAGCAGGGCCGTGGCCATGCCGGTGAAGGCCATGTTGGCGGGCATGGACAGATCGATGCCGCCGGTGAGGATGGGCAGCATCTGGGCCACCGCCATCATCGCCAGCAGCGCGCCGTCGGTGACGAGGGTGTCCAGGCTGCCGGCGCTGACGAACACCGGGGCGCGCAGGGTGATGAGCACGAGCAGGCCGATGACGATGATGCCGAGGATGGCATCCCGGTTGGGCGCGGCCTTGAGATGGACCTTGGTCACGGAATGTCTCCTCTATACCATGCTGGGTTCGGCCAGGCCGGAGGCGGCGGCGACGATGGTCTCGGCGTCGAACTCCGGGCGGTCGAGGATGCGGACGATGCGGCCCTTGTGCATGACCACGATCCGGTCGGCCATGCCCATGAGCTCGGGCAGCTCGGAACTGACCATCACCACCGACAGGCCCAGGGTGACCAGTTCGCCGATGAAGCTGTGCACCGCCGCCTTGGAGCCGATGTCGATGCCCTTGGTGGGCTCGTCCAGGATGACGATCTCCGGCTGGGTGGCCAGCCACTTGCCGATGACCACCTTCTGCTGGTTGCCGCCGGAGAGTTCGCCCACCTTCTGGTCGGTGTTGGCGCACTTCACCGAAAGGCGCTGGGCGATGGCGTCGGTCATCACCAGCTCGGCCTTGTCGTCGAGGAACAGGCCGTGGCAGAGCCTGCGCACCGAGGGCAGGGTGATGTTGTGCTGGATCGACAGCGGCAGGATCACTCCGCTGCGCTGGCGGTCCTCGGGCACGTAGACGATGCCCTGCTCGATGACGCTCCGGGGCGAGGCCGGCACCAGCGGGCGGCCCTTGAGCGTGAGCTCGCCCCGGTCGATCCGGCCAAGGCCGAACACCGCCTCCATGAGCTCGGTCCGGCCGGCGCCCACCAGGCCGTAGAAGCCCAGCACCTCGCGCTTGCGCAGGGTGAAGGAGATGTCGTCGAACTCGGTGGCGTTGCCCAGGCTCCTGGCCTCCAGCACCGGCTCGCCCAGGTCCACCACGGGCTTGGGGAACATGTTGGTCACCGAGCGGCCCACCATCAGGCGCACCAGCTCGTCCTGGTCCACGTCCTTGATCAGCCCCGCGCCCACGTGGCAGCCGTCCCGGTAGACCGTGTAGCGGTCGCAGATGGCGAAGATGTCGTCGAACTTGTGGGAGATGAACAGGATCGCCTTGCCCAGGCTCTTCAGGTGGCGGACGATCTTGTACAGGTCCTCGATCTCGTGGGCGCTCAGCGCCGCGGTGGGCTCGTCCATGATCACCACCCTGGAATCGTGGGACAGCGCCCGGGCGATCTCGACGATGTGCTTCTGGGCCACGCTCAGCAGCTTGAGCGGGGTCTCGGGGCGGATGTCGGATTCCAGGTCGGCCATGAGTTTCGAAGCCCGGGCCCGCATGGCGGGCCAGTCCAGCAGGAACCGGCCGCGGCGGATGAAGTGGCCGGAGAAGATGTTCTCGGCCACGCTCAGGTCGTCGAACATCACGGTCTCCTGGTGCACGGCGGTGATGCCGAGCTTCCAGGCGTCCTGGGTGGTGCGCAGCTCCACCGGCTTGCCGGCCACCAGCACCTGGCCGCCGTCGGGATGGTAGATGCCGGTGAGGATCTTGACCGCGGTGGACTTGCCGGCGCCGTTCTCGCCCAGCAGGCCCATCACCTGGCCGGGATAGAGGTGCAGGTCGACCCCGCTGAGGGCCTGGATGCCGCCGAAGTGCTTCCTGATGCCCACCAGGGAGAGCGCGGGCTGGTCGATGGGAGGGATGGGATCCATGGGCTTGAACTCCGTGCGGGGTTTCATGGGCGGCGCGGCGGGACCGGGGAAGGCCCTCGCCGCGCCGCCTTCAGGCGGTTGCGACTAGAAGATCTTGGCGAACTTGTCGACGTTGGTCTTGTCGTAGACGAACGGGTTGGCCATGGCGGCCTCGCCGTTGCCCTCGATCTTCATCTTGCCCATGCGGCCGATGGCGATCTCGGAGTTGGGGGCGCCGGTGGCCTTCTTCTGGACGATCTGGACCGCGGCGTAGACGGCGGTGTAGCCCAGGTCGATGGGATTCCAGATGGCGAAGCTGTCGCAGGCGCCTGAGTGGACGTGGCCGGCCATCTCGGAGGGCAGGCCCAGGCCGGTGATGAACACCTTGCCGATCAGGTTCTGGTCGGTGATGGCCTTGCCGGCGGCGGCGATGCCGACCGAGGTCGGGGCGACGATGGCCTTGAGGTTGGGGTGCTTGCGGAACAGGCCCACGGCCTCGCGGTAGCTCTTGTCGGACTGGTCGTCGCCGTAGGCGATGTCCACCAGCTTGAGGCCGGCATACTTGGGATCGGCCAGGGTCTTCTTCATCTCGGCGATCCAGATGTTCTGGTTGGTGGCCTGGGCGGTGGCGCTCAGGATGGCGATCTCGCCCTTGCCGCCGAGGGTCTTGGAGACCATCTCGATCTGCTTGCTGCCGATCAGTTCGGGGGCCGAGGGGTTGATCTGGAAGATGCGGCCGTCCTTGGCGACGCCGGAGTCGAAGGACAGGACGGTGATGCCGCGGCTCATGGCGCGCTTGCAGATGGGCACCAGGGCGTCGGAATCATTGGCCGAGATGACAATGGCGTCGACCTTCTGGGCGATGAGCGAGTTGATGATGTCGATCTGGCCTTCGGCGGTGGGGGTGGTGGGGCCGGTGTAGATCAGCTCGACGTTGCCGATCTCCTTGGCTGCTTCCTTGCCTCCGTCGCGGGCGGCGTCGAAGAAGCCGTTGCCCAGGTTCTTCACGACCATCGCCACGCGCAGATCGGCGGCGAAGGCGTTGGCGGTGAACAGCACGGCGGCGGTGACGGCGGCCCTCTGGACCAGCTTGAACCAGTTGTTAGTCATCGTGTGACTCCTAGAGTGTGGGTTGGGAAATGAGTGGTGGGGGTGGAAAGAGACGGGACTGCCTGCTGCTGACGGGGCTGCCTAGGGTTGTTCTTTCACGCTTTCCCTCCTGTGCGCGCGGGTTCCTGGAGCTCGAAGACCTGGACCAGGTCTTCCGAAATGGGACTGTCGTCCGGATGGGTGCTCATGATGTCGCGCATGTGGGCCCACCAGCGGCGGCACACCTCGGTGCCGGCGATGGTGTCCCAGCGCTCCTGGGATTCGATCTCGGCATAGCCGAACAGCAGGTCGCGCCCGGGGTCGAGGAAGATGGAATAGGAGCGGACGCCGTGTTCCGCCAGGACCGCGGTCATCTCCGGCCAGAGCGCGTCGTGCCGGCGCTGGTATTCCTCGCGCATGCCGGGGAACAGGTGCATGATGAAGGCTTTTTTCAGCATCGGCGGCTCCCTCAGGTCCGGGCGGAGCAGACGTCGCGCTCGTACTGGCGCACCTGCTCCAGCCAGCCCAGGCCGGCGGGGGCGTCGTGCTTCTGGCAGTACTGGGCCCAGACGGCGGCCCAGGGCATGGACTTGAGTTCCTCGAACATGGCCAGCCGGGCAGTGTTGTCGCCGCGGCCCTCTGCGTCGGCCAGCATCTTCGCCGGTTCCAGCAGGGCCCGCAGCAGGGCCTTGCGCATGTTCCGGGTGCCGATGGTCCAGGCGGCGATGCGGTTGATGCTGGCGTCGAAGAAGTCCAGGCCGATGTGGATCCGCTCGGTCGCGCCGCAGCGCACGATCTCGCTGGCGATGGCCTGGGTCTCGTCGTCCAGCAGCACCACGTGGTCGCTGTCCCAGCGCACCGGCCGGCTCACGTGGAGCAGGATCTGGTCCACGAACAGCAGCGCGGCGGAAAGCTTGTCGGACACCACCTCGGTCGGGTGGAAGTGGCCCGAGTCCAGGCAGAGCAGGACCTTGCGGCTGGCGGCGTAGGCCAGGAAGAACTCGTTGGAGCCCACCGTGTAGCTCTCGGCGCCCAGGCCGAACAGCTTGCCTTCCACCGCGTCCAGGTGGAACTGCGGGTCCAGCGGCTCCCGGATCACCTCGTCCAGGGCCTCCAGCATCCGCTGCCGGGGTCCCAGGCGGTCGTACGGGATGTCCTTGCTGCCGTCCGGCACCCAGATGTCCATGACCGAGGGGGTGCCGAGCTGCTGGCCGAAATGGGCGCTGACCTTGCGGCTGGCCTGGCAGTGCTCGATCCAGAACCGCCGCACCGCCGGGTCCGGGTGGGCCAGGGTCAGGCCGTCGTCGCTGAGCGGGTGGGAGAAGCAGGTGGGGTTGAAGTCCAGGCCGATGCCCAGGTGCCTGGCCCAGTCCACCCAGCCGCTGAAGTGCTCGGGCCGGATCTCGTTGCGCTCCACCGGCTGGCCGGCTTCCAGGTAGATGGCGTGGAGGTTGAACCGGTGCGGGCCGGGGATCATCCGCATGGCCAGTTCCGCGTCGGCCCGGAGCTCGTCGCCGTTGCGGGCCCGGCCGGGATAGTTGCCGATGACCGCGATGCCGCCGGAGAGCGCCCGCTGGGACTGCTCGAAGCCGTGGACGTCGTCGCCCTGCCAGCAGTTCAGGGAGATGGGGATGCGGTCCAGGCGGGCCATGGCCGCCTCGGTGTCGACGCCCAGGGCGGCATAGGCCTCCCGGGCCAGTTCGTAGGCGTTGCTCATCGGTCCTGTCCTCCAGGTGTGGTGCGTTGGGTGTAGGCCTTGAAGCGGCGCAGCGCCTCTTCGGGGACCGCGGTTTCCGGTCCGAAGGCTTCGGTCGGGTAGGACCGGCTGATCAGCTCCCGGGCCTCGGTGAGCGACCGGAACACGCCCAGGGCCATGAACTGGACGCAGGCGTTGCCGATGGCCGAGGTCTCGCTGGGGCCGGCCTTGACCGGCACCTGGCAGGCGTCGGCGCAGAGCTGGTTGAGCAGGCGGTTCTGGCTGCCGCCGCCGACGATCCGGATCAGCGACACCGGGCGCCCGCGCAGGGTCTCGATCTCGCCCTTCACCTTGCGGTAGTACAGGGCGAGGCTGTCGAACACGCACCGGGCCAGGCTGCCGGGATCAGCGGGGACCGGCTGGCCGGTCTCCTCGCAGAAGCCGCGGATGGCCGCGCTCATGGACGCCGGGGCCAGGAAACGGCCGTCGTCGGGATCGATCAGCGAGGCCCAGGGCCGGGCCAGGGCCGCCGCGGCGGCCAGTGCCCCGTGGCCGAGCCCCTCCTCCTTGGCGATCTGCTGCACCGGCCAGAGCCCGACGATGTTCTTGAGCACCAGGTGGCGGTGCTCCACGCCACCCTCGTTTGAAAAGTTCATGCCCATGGCCACCGGGTCGGCGTAGGGCTCCGGGCTTTCGAAGCCCATGAGCGACCAGGTGCCGGAGCTGATGAACGCTTCGTCATCGCCCTGGAACGGGATGGCGGCGATGGCCGAGGCGGTGTCGTGAGTGGCCGGGGCGATCAGCGCCACATGCTGGCCGGGGCCGAACGGCGGGCCGATCTCGGCCAGGACGGTGCCCGGATCCACCGGACTGAACATCCGGGCCCGGTCCAGGCCGGCCATGGCCAGCAGGTCGCTGTCCCAGTCGTCGGTGCCGATGCCGAACATCTGGGTGGTGGTGGCGTTGGTGTATTCGTTGGAGAGCACGCCGCACAGCTTGTAGTTGAGGTAGTCGGGGAGCATCAGGAAGGTGCGGGCCCGGGCCAGCCAGTCGGGGTGGTTCCGGGCGCAGTGGACCATCTGGTACAGGGTGTTCAGGGCCATGAACTGGATCCCGGTGCGGCGGTAGATGTGCTCGGCCGACACCTGGCGCAGCAGTTCGTCCATGACCCCGTTGGTGCGGGCGTCCCGGTAGGAGATGGCCGGGGCCACCCGCCGCCGGTCGCTGTCCAGCAGCACGTAGTCGACCCCCCAGGCGTCGATGCCCACGCTCTGCACCGGGGCGATGGCCTTGGCCAGCTTCAGGCCGTGCACCACTTCGGATTCGATGAGATCGATGTCCCAGCAGGCGTAGCCGGTGGGGTCCTGGTAGAGCGGGGTGGGGAACCGGTGCGCTTCGCGGAGGCTCATGGAGCCGCCGTCGTATTCGGCCACGACAATGCGGCCGCTGCTGGCGCCAAGGTCGATGGCAACCGATCTGACTGCTGTCATGGGAATCTCCAGCGGTGATCATGCGCCGGGCGTACCGGGGCCTCCTTGAAAATCCGGACAAATCGGAGCTGAAACGCGAGGAAAATCGAAGAGACCGCCCCGGGCGGCGGCGTGCTACGATCAGCACCGCTCCTTTTCTGATATTCCCATACCGATCCCGCACATGGCCCCGTCACGGAGGTCCAGGATGAGGCTTTCCGCAAGAGACTATTTCGGCAGTGAATCGCAGCTGGTGGCGGTGGAGCGGCGCACCCCCCAGGCGCGGTTCCCGCTGCACAACCACGAGTTCAACGAGATCGTGGTGGTGATGTCCGGCAACGGCTGGCACGTGCTGAACGAGGAGCCCCGGCTGATCACCTGCGGCGAGGTGTTCTACATCCAGGCCGAGGACCGCCACGCGTTCGAGGAAGTGAACGATCTCTACCTGACCAACGTGCTGTACCGGCCGGACATGCTCCTGCGCTCCAGCGGCCAGCGCAACCTCATCGACCTGGGCGGCGACGAGGTGGGCAAGCGGCGCAACTGGCAGGTCACCGAGAACGTGCTGCCGCAGCTCACCCCGCTCATGGACCGGCTGTTCCAGGAATCCCGCAGTGCCGATCCTCTCGCCCAGGTCATGACCGAATCGCTGTTCCTGCAGCTGGCGGTGACCCTGCACCGCAACCGGTTCGCCGCCGACGGCGAGCTGCTGCCGCACAGTTCGCTGCTGGGCCACGTGCTCACCTACCTGCGCTGCAACTGCACCGAGCAGATCGACTTCGACCAGGTGGCCCGGCGCTTCGGCTATTCCCTGCACAATTTCAGCCGGATGTTCCGCGAGGCCACCGCCACCACCCCGCACAACTACCTGGTGCGGCTGCGCCTGGGCCACGCCATGCGGGCGCTGCGCACCACCGACGGCAGCGTCACCGACATCGCCTTCGCCTCGGGCTTCAACGACAGCAACTACTTCTCCTATTCGTTCCGGAAGCTCACCGGGCTGGCGCCCACCGAGTACCGGAAGCGGCCCCCGGTGAGCCTCTCGGCATGAGCATTCCGCCGCCTGGCAAGGTTTCGGTTGGCATGGCAGGGGGTTGTCCGCGACCATGAAGTCCACCCTCCCGCCAAGGCGACCGATGAAGCTTCCCCCCAACGTGGTCCCGTTCCAGCCCACCCTGGCCCCGGCCGAGGCCGGGGCCGAGCCTGGGGAACCCGATGCCGTCCTGCTGGGCAAGCTGGCCCGGAAGGACTTCGAGCTCTGGGTCTCGCGCACGCCGGGGGGTGCGCTGGACCTGAAGTGGTGGCGGTGGCGGGAGGACGACGAGCGGTTCGACCCCCTGGAGGACGGCGGGCTGACCCTGGATCCCTCAGAACTACGGCCGCTGGCGGAACTGCTGGCGGCGGTGGCGGAGCGGCTGGAGCGCAAGGCCAGGCGCTGATTCAGGCCCAGACGGCCCGGTGTTCCCGGGCGAAGCTCTCGAAGCTGCGGGGGGCGTGGCCCGTGAGGCGCTGGACCTCGGGGCTCTGGCCGGCGGCGTAGCCGGCCTTGACGATGGCGTTGAGGCTCATGAGCCAGTCCACCAGGAGCGCAGGGAAGCCCATGCCGGCCATGGCCTCCGAGGCGGCGGCTTCGGGCACGTCCACGTAGGCCACGGGGCGGCCGATGGCGCCGGTGAGGATGGCCGCCTGCTCCGCGTCCGTGAGGGACTGGGCGCCGGTGAGGACGTAGGTCTGGCCCTGGTGGGCGGATGGATCAGCCAGGACCAGGGCGGCCACCTCGGCGATGTCGCGCACATCGATGAGGGCGGTGGCTCCCTCCCCGTGGGGGGCGTAGAACGCGCCGCTCCGGATGGCGGCGGTGTTGAAGGTGATGTGGTTCTGCATGAAGGAGTTGGGCTGCAGGAGGGTCCACCCCAGGCCGCTGGCGCGCACCGCGTCGTCGATGGTGCCGTGGGCCCTGGGCAGGCTGAAGGGGCTGGCGGAATCCGCGCCGGCGCCGGAAGAGCGTACGATATGCTTCACGCCCGCCGCCTTGGCCGCGGCCACGGCGTTGAGGCCGAAGGTCACCATCCGGGGATCCAGGGGCTGGAGCAGGAAGACCGTGTCGAAGCCCTGGAAGGCGGCTGCCAGGGATTCAGGACTGGCGAAGTCACCGTGGAGGGTGCGGAACCCGGGAACGGTGTGCCCGGGGCGGGAAGTCATGACCGCCACGTCGAGGCCCTTGGCCTGGAGCGCGGACAGAAGCTGGGAACCTACGGTGCCGGTGGCGCCGGTAATGAGGATGGACTGGGACAAGGGGATCTCCGGATGGATGGTGGGTTTGGGGATGCGGGATACGGGGGTTAGATTGGTTGCACAACCAATCAAAAGCAGATAAATAATCAGCCGCCTTCCAGAGCCACCGCGGCGGCGTAGGTGTGTTCGGTGAGTTCCCTGGCCGGCCCCTCGCCCAGGATGGCGGCATAGCGCCGGTAGGTCTCCTGCCAGGCTTCCAGGAGGGCGGGGCCGAGCGCCTCGCCCTGGTCCGTCAGGTGGATGCGGATGGTCTTGCCCTGGGCCTCGCGGCGCAGGAGGCCCTTGGATTCCAGTTTCTCCGCCAGGCGGGTGAGGGTGCTGGGGCTGAGCATCATGATCCTGGCCACTTCCGACGGCTGGATGCCCGGATTGCTCCGGACCGTCATCAGGACGAAGGCCAGGCTGGGCGCGAGGCCTGTGCGGGAGAAGGCTTCCTCGGCCACCCGGGTGATGTTCCTCGCCAGGGCGTTGGCCGAGTAGAAGAGGCATCGGCAGTAGGGGTGGGTGGGTTCAGCCATGGATCAAGTCTATGGTTATTTGGTTGCACATGCAAGTTCATTTTGGGTGATTTTTCACTTTCGGAGACCACGCTGGTATCGAGGAAGATCAGAGTTCGGGCCCCGCGTGGGGAACGCGTTCCTTCCGGATCACGGCCTCGAGCTCGATGTCGGTACTGCCGTTCGCCGAAAGCCGCGCATAAAAGGTTTCGGCCGGCTCGCGTCGAGCTTCGCGGATCTCGTTATCCTCCATCACACGTCCATGCCTCCTTTCTCCACAAAGTCCAGGCACTCAGCGCTGGCAGCGGCCGCACCAGACCGTGGCCCGGTTGCCCAGCCTGCTTCCGCTCAGGATGCACCCGCAGTTCAGGCAGGGCTCCCCCTCCCGGCCGTAGACGAACAGCTCCTGTTCGAAGTACCCGGGCCGGCCGTCGGGCCGGATGAAATCCCTGAAGGTGGTGCCTCCGCACTGGATGGCGTGGGCCAGGATCTCCTTCACCGCCTGGGCCAGCCGGGCGTAGCGGGGCCGGGAGACCGTCCCGCAGGGCGTGTCCGGGGCGATGCCGGCCTGGAACAGGGTCTCGGCGGCGTAGATGTTGCCGACCCCCACCACCACGGTCTGGTCCATGAGGAACGCCTTGACGCTGGTCCGGCGGTCGCGGCTGAGCCGGAACAGGTGGTTGCCGTCGAAGGCCGGGGACAGCGGCTCCGGGCCCAGTTCCCGCAG